>WLWI01001505.1_pt1 | contig 20186 bp, 8 predicted proteins | sample 6701501 | NCBI WGS metagenome assembly WLWI01 (sample SAMN12718690, study PRJNA515312) | sponge metagenome | isolation source: marine sponge | host: Mycale hentscheli | place: New Zealand: South Island, Marlborough, Capsize Point | collected 2014-11-01 | reverse complement strand
GTGTTTGGAGGCGTGGTCAGGAGGAGGTGGCAGTGGCAGTGAAGACACTCAAGGAAGGAGCCAGTGAGGAGGACAGAGTCAAGTTCCTACAGGAGGCAGCCATCATGGGCCAGTTCAAACACACCAATGTGGTCACCATGTATGGAGTCATCAAGGAGGAAGAACCAGTAAAATTTGTATTAGCCTCTCTGGTTGTTGCTACTTATCTTTGCCTTTAATTTAATTAATGGCTCTTAGAATACATATTTATTATATTTTCCTGTTTCAGACTCTACCCAAATTCCGGTTATGCCGCTTGCACTCATTTCTCTATTGTATTGTTCTAAATTAAGTATATGGACACAGATTTTTTTTATTTACATAGAGACAATTACCCTTTGATATTCTAATTTTTTTTTGTTGTAGTTCCTTATTAAAGCTTTCGTTATTTTCTTTTTGTTATTGTTTATGTAGTAATTCTGTACTTTTAACATAGATACTTTTGGTCTTGGAACTCCTTACAAAAGGAGACTTGAGAGGTCACCTATTGAGATCTAGGTCAGGTAACAGTACACTTTCCATAGATAACCACACCCTCTTGAGCTACTGTCGTCAGATAGTATCGGGTATGGTGTATCTGTCCAACAAGTCCTTTGTCCATAGAGACTTGGCAGCAAGGAACATACTGGTCACTGAAGATGAGATATGTAAGGTATTACTATAAATGCATCTTGTTCACTTGTTTGCCCTAGATACAATACTTAGTATACAGTAGTTTGTGAGATATCCATATAGCTATGTTACATATACGAGAAAGCCACAGATTAGAGACTCACCAAGTTTTCTTGTGACAATTTTTAGCAACACAATGAAGTGGAAGTTTTTATTCTCAGAGTATTTGTATTCAAAGAAATAATGTCATTTTTCGTAAATCTCATAAGTTGTGAGTTGCTTGGCAAATTTTTAGAAAGCCATGTGAATGCCTAATTTTATTGAACGACTTCAGCAGTTGGTTGTAAATTCATGTATTATTCAGTTCAGTAAGTTATGCTTAAGAACAACCCTTTCACTGCTAAGTTTATGACAACCAGTTCGGTAACATGAACATGTAAGACTATTTTATTTATTTTTATTTGCTGCACAGAAATTCAGCAAAAGATTATGTTTTTAAAGCAAGTTAAGATAAAACTATTTATTATGATGTAAAAAACAGTATACTAATAGCACAAAGAATAGCTAAAAATTCAGACTTATCTTCTTATGGTACTAACTGAAACTCAATTTCTAATGGTCTCAGTGCTGCTTCGGTGTTCAGACAGAGTAAACACTATTCATCTTCTATGTACATTAGAATCTCATACTATAAAACAATTTTGGGCGGACAGACATCTCAAAGTTAGTGTTCCAGCAGCAATATTTTTTTAAATTGTAAAATAACTAAATATCTGTGCTATCGTTTGATTATTTTATTACAGGAAGTACTACATCAGAGCAATGTATAAAAAAAGAAAGTTACATTGGATAATTGATTTTTTTTTTTAATATGGAGAATCGCCAACCAAACGCTGAGCACCACTATAGTGCTTATGGTGGAGGGTATAATACATAACTATGTATTCAAGTACTTATTAACATTCTTTAACCTGATATTATCCTTTAATTATAATAATATAATTTTGTATGCCTATATTATTACATGTAACTAGCTATTAACATTAGCTGCACATAGTGAATAAAATTGATTTAAGTTGTACAGATTACTTAATTATAATAATGAATCTGAAAATATTAGCTGATGCAAAAAAAAATTGTTGTTACTTGAAGTAAAAACAGTAACTAGAGCATGGTAAAAAGATATGTAGCGTGGCATACTTAGTGAGTAGAATGTTATCATCATCTTATGATTGTTGCATAATAACGAGTCATGATGTTGATTGATGACTAGTCTTCCCAAAGATAACTAAACCATGTTTACGTGCATGCTGTTATGTTTATTCAAGTAGTAACTGTTCTTGTTTAGATAGCAGATTTTGGTATGTCCAGGGACCTGATGTATGAGAGTTTCTACACATCTCATGGAGGACTCATCCCTGTCAAATGGACAGCTCCTGAGGTAGAGCTGTAAGCAGTTCTGTAGTATAGCTAACTGGTATGTAGAGTTCGTGTTCTTTGTAGGCACTTTATTACAAGACTTATTCCAGTGCCAGTGATGTGTGGAGTTTTGGAGTGGTCCTGTATGAGATATGGAGTGTGGGACACAAACCCTTTGAGACCATGAACAATAACAAGGTACCTTTACTGGAACCAATACCTCAACACTCATTACCTAAACTCTTACATGACAGGTTCTCAGTACCATAAGTTCTGGTGTCCGTCTGGCCCCGCCCCCAGGATGCCCTCGCAAGATATATAGTATCATGATGGATTGTTGGTAAGGCATGTTTGAATATACAAATACCCAGCACTTAACATGTGTATGGTGTAGTAAAACTTTTTTAATAATTGACTTAATACACAATATAACATTACTTGCTAAGCTCTCATAGCTACTCAGCTTAGAGGTCACATGGTCAGATATTTCCTTGGGTGTCTTTTTTTAATTCCTATTTTTATTGAATGGTAAGATTCTTACAAGTTAGGAGACAAAATTAATTTTCTTTTGAGCAATATTTTGTAAAGCAAAAAAAAATTCAATTCTATCCTAATAAGTTGATAAGTTGGGAGATTGTGCTAAAAGATTTTTACCATACTCTAATAGTTCTTGTATGGCCGGCCAACATTAATTACCTCATGTGTTCTATTATCCTGGTGTTCTATTATTCTAGATATCCTAGATATTAGCATGTGTTCTATTATCCTAAATATGAACAAATTTTATACTATCCTAAATACAAGCAGGTGCTCTAGTTATTATTCTAAATAATGAGCATGTGCTCTATTATTCACAATATTGGCATGTGGATGTTCTAATATCCTACATATGACCATGTGTTCTATTATTATAGTTGAGAGCATATGCTCTATTAACCTAGATATGAGTATAGGTTTTATTATTCCATAAGTAGTAGTTCATTATCCTAGGTATGACCATATGTTCTATTATTCTAAATATGACCATGCGGTTGACCTTATTATAATGTTCATTATCTTCATATTACCATGAGCAGGGATAGAGAAAAATTGGTACATGTAGCACTTATTTGGCTAAAAATGGTAACTCTGTCACATACTATCCATACTAGGTCCACAATGTTTCAGTTTTTCTTTACTGCACTTGAACACTAGCAAACAGTCTAACTAAAACGTTCTAATGTTTCTGTCACGGCCATGTCAGGTTTTCCTGCGCCAATTGAAACAACAAGTGAAATGACTCTTACCTGTCAAAAAACAAACAAACAAAAAACAAAACAACTTATTCCATTGTGTAGCATAATAATAGAAAAGTTTATGTCATTAATATTTACAGGAAGTTGGTCTAACTACTCCAGTTTGAGCATCAGATAAGACTTATCAAGTTTTAATTGTTGGCAATAATCTATTTTGTGTACTGGTACAGATAATTTCCGTGTATTGGTTTTGGTGACATCATAGTTGAAACAGTTAGTTTAAAGAAAAGTCTGCAAAAAGAATGGAGCTAGTATTAGAAAAAAACTTTTGAAATGTAAAAATTGGAAAATTAGAGTTCTCCCAGTTAGAAGAGTGGATCGAGCTTCTTATACCTACAACTTAATAAATACTGACCTGGTGTGTGTGTGTGTGTGCACGTGTGTGTGCATGCATGTGTACGTGTGTGTGTGTGTGTGCGTGTGTGTGTATGTGTGTGTGTGATATGACAGAAACTAGCAAGAAAAGACTACAACATTATTGAATAAAAATGTTAATTATTCGTTCTTTCACTCCCTTGAGATTTCTCAAGGCTACTCTATTGTTCATCCAAGGTTTGCCAAGTTCCTCACTGTTTCCACAGGAGGGGAAATTCTATTGTGCCAGATATGAGCGTGTGTTCTAATCCTAGACATGAGCAAGTGTCCTATTATCCTAAATATGATCATTGTGTACCATTATCATATATGAGAGCACATTATGTTTTATTAACCCTCAGCACACATGCGCAAAAGGGTTACAGTACTCAGTTTGTCTGTCAGTCAGTCAGTCATTCTGTCACACAACAAAAAGCAGAACTCGAAAATGGCAGTCTCCTGAAGATTGAAACAAGCATAAAAATGTTGCACTGAACATTAAGTCCCTTTAATTTGCCAGAATTTTTCATTTAGACTTCTTTATTCAGTAAAAGCTAGTTTTTTAAGGCCGTACGATCGTAAGTGATCGTTTTTAAGCAAATAATTTCTTGCCCCTTCTCATTGGTAGTTTTACCTTCATAGTCTTGGTGGTTTACTGGTTTGAGTTCCCCGCTGAAACTACCTTGTGGGTGAGTATCTCTTGCATGTTTTCTTATGAAGACAGCATATACAGCTATGTAAGAGCTATCCGACTTGCACTAACCACATATCGACTTGCATTAGCTGCATATTGACATATTGATAATACACCAATTACAGCTTAAGATTTAATCATTACAGGTCACAAGTATTGTTTTATTGTACTAAAACTTTTTAGAATGGTTATGGCTTTCCTACAGGCATCCTGAGACTAGTGGTCGTCCCTCCTTCATGGATGTGAGCAGACAACTGTCCCTGCCTGACTCCAAGTTGCTGGTGTGGTGTGAGGAGGAGGACATTCCTACACAGGCACACACACTGGGAGCACAACTACACCATGGACAGCATCTCTATACTGACTTGCAGAACATATATATGTGAGGGTAGCTAATTCTACCCCCTGTTGTGTGTTAAAGTTTTTTTAGATACTGACAATGCTCTTATGTAAAAACAATTGCTGCTCATGTTTAATTCTAGTTGATTTGAACTGAAGTCTCTGATTGCATTTGCTTCCCTTTCTACGTTCTTCTAACACAAACTATCAGTTTATTTAGAATTCAAAAATGTATACAAAGTCCTAGCTCAGTAAATTGTGAACTAACAATAGGAGCAAATTTATTAGTCAGTAAACATTACTACATCATGAGTCCTTCTCCTCAGTCAGTCAGTACTTCAATTTATTTGTTTGAAGTTCTTGATGATATCCAGAACAAATACATGATAGATAGGTCTTTGTGCTTTCGGATATGAATTTATTAAAAAAAATATCAGTAATGTATTTTAACATGGAATGAATGTAGACAAAAGACTACTTATTAATATAGCCTTGCTGTATTGATCATGCATGTAGTAAGATTTGTTTTAGTGCCATCAATTAATTGTAATAGTGTTTGTATAAATTTGATAAGGTTGTTATAAAAATATCTATGCCATGTTATGATAACACTGGATCAGTCAAAACTGAAAAGCTCAAATAAAATAGAGTTGTGGTGCAGGTGTTTTAAAATGCTAATGCTACTCTGTGAATTTGTGTGTGATGTAACAAACTGAAACTTACATAATATGTATCAGCATTCATGTATACTCTCTTCAGAATGGCCAGGTCACATTTTTAATAATCTTGTATATCCAAATGTTAAAATATATGGTTGTACCTTGGTGTAAAAGTCACTCTAAAGTACATTACCTTCAGATAGTTGTAATCCCAATACACTTAATCTCTGACAGAGTTTTGCTTTTACTTTCCATCAAATAGACTCGGTCTTGACCCAAAGCTGGAGAACAATACCGAACACAGCTTCATGGAGATGCGACCCAGGACAATGTCCATTTAATTGTTAAATTGTTCACACTTAGCCTTTTAAAAAAATATCTTACACATTCTAGGCATTGCCTGGCTGTCATTGTCACACCACTAGACAATGTTGAGTTAGTGGAGAAGTAGTTGGTTGGGAGTAGTTCACCTAATTTGAAGAAACCAAAGAAGTCAGTAATGATGTGGGGCCTTGGAGGCCAAGGGACCACACATTCTACACTACTTGTGATAGGTAAGAGGCTTCAGTTTGTGATACAAACTTCTGGTCCTGCACAAAATGTGACCTTGAGCATCTTCCAGTACTGTAGACTGCAAACTACAAATCCTATTAAACAGCAGCTCTAACTATAGCAAGTTGTCAACCTTTTTCTTTCTTCCAAATCCAAGTTCATATGAGTTCTTTTGAAGCTCATAATGTAATTAAGGCCAACTGTAATGAAGTGAATCAGTAATTGCACATACATGGTCTAAAATTAATCTCTTCACTTGAATTTGTTGCTAAATTTTTAATTTTACAAGTTCCATAACTTTTTTCTATCAAAATAGTAATACACAATAATTAAATTATCTATTACTGTGTTATTAACTTAATATCTGATTGGGGTAACTAGATTTCTCCTACAAAAAGATATAAATTTTATTATTGTTTCCGAGAGATTGCGAGCAAGTTCATACTTTTCGACTAGGTAAATAAATAAGTACACAAACAAGGACTGATAGATCCTCCCCCAATTGCTATGCAGCAATATGAATAGCTAATACAGCTATTCATTTACAATGGCCTTAGAATAGAAATTCATACTTGCATAAACTGCAAAATAAGTGCTACTTTTAACCCTCCGTTTATTTTTTAGTAGCAGATGATACCTTGTTTTTATATATAATCTAATAATTAAAATATTTGCAGGTTTATGTATTAGGTAAAGCACTTTAGTATTTAAAATTTAGGTATTAGAGGATATTCGATTTTCTTGGCTAAATTTTCTATCACCTGCTGTTTCTTAATTTCCCTGAGATATTTTCATTTTCTTTGTTTTACAGTATGCAATAATAAAATATAATGGTAGTAGTAAAGAGTATAACAATTAAAAGAGCTGCAGTTTTAAGCATTTGAATTTGTTTTTAGTTTACTCTACTTATTAAGATGATTTTTTAAGAAACTACAATAAATTACTGGTAGTTAGATAAGCAAAAATGCTGGTAGTGATCAGATCGTTTCCACAATATTAACTAGAAGTGTTGGTTTATTACATTCTGCTATATCGCTTATTTACTTAAAGTGAAAGTAGTTATAATATGTTTCTCCCAGCTGTATGACAAGCAGTAAGTATTAAAAAAATGTAGAACAATGGAAAATTGTATAAATATCTATTTGAAATTCTTCTAGTCAACATACAACTTTATTGTGACTAAGATCAAAGTTTTATTAAATATTTTTATGTCATGCCAGTCTAATTAGGATGTGTTCCAAGTTTGATAACACAAGAAAGTACAAATTTACTTTACCTCATTCTCATAACACAAACAATGTATACAATGAAGCAGGAAATGTGAACAACAACACAGGAGGCTTGATCATTGGGGTTGCAACTGGAGGAGCTGCAGGAATACTGCTGGTCCTTGTTACACTGATTGCTAGAAAGAAATGGAACAAGAAAAACTATGTTTATCCACTCTTTGGATAATTATATGGTAAGATTTGAGCAGCTTTAAATTATGGTGCATAATCTGTTGGGACTTTCTTTTGTGAAGAAAAACTTGAAAATATACGGTTGGTACTGACAATTATTATTTTAGAATAAATAGTAATCCTTTGTGAATTTAGGTGACTCTAAACATGCAGTAATCCAGTACCCTGAGTCAGAGGTATATGTACTATTATAGCTTCATATCTATTATTATGACCATTGTCATGATATGTTATTTGGATGAGCTATTGCTATTGCTAATTACTCTCTGCTTTGTATAGATTCCGCAAATACCACCAACTGCATCATCCAGAAAGCTAATTAATACTCTGAATGGTTGCCAAGTTTATAGCGATGATCTTAACACTCTGGATGATCAAAACTGGATAACAGACAAGGTATGCCATTTTTTACTTTTATTGGGGCCTGATTTATGAGTGATGTTTTTAATTACAAGATTATCGACTTCTACGTACTCCTCGAAGCAAACAAGAAAAGTCAAACGACTGTATACTGCTAAGTAATTTCTTTTATACAAAGCTTTCTTTGACTGGTTATTCTGGGGTACAAAACTGGATCAAGGTATTAAAAAATTAAAGTGTAAAACTAACTAAGATATTATGCTGTTGTGTTGTAATATAGGTTGACGTTTTCACTTTAAAAAGATCGTAGTACCAGTCCACATGACTGCTCACTGGTGCTTGGCGATAATTGATTTAGAGAAAGAAGAATTCAAATATTATGATTCCATGCAAGCAGAGAACCAATACTGCTTAAAACAATTGAGGTAAAGTGTGATAAAAATTATTTTGTTCATACATTGCATTGCTTATACGTTATGTCGTCATTGTTTTTGTGTTGTCTTGCTTTTATGTGAAAGGACTTATTACAGAACATTAAACCTAACGTTAATCTACAAGCATGGAAAATGATACAAGCAAAGTTAGCTGTGCATAATTCTAATTGTATTATTACTTAATAATTTTACAGATGATCAATCCATTTGTCACCATTTTGTAGGACATACCAGTACAGAACAATGGATATGACTGTGGAATATTTGCATGTCAGTGTGCACGCTGTGAAGCATTCGACTTGCCTTTTTTACTCAGGTATGTTTTATCAAATGTTCCTTACTATGGTACAAATTCATGTTACTTCTTAATGTGCAGAGTATGGTTCCTGCTCTAAGAGCCAAGATGAAGCAGGAAATTGAGCAAATGAAACTTATATAGAAATCACTCAATTTTCCTTTTTATTTTTTTATTTATTTTTTTATATACACTTGCATTATTCATGGCACACATTTGCACTCCATCACCTATTTAATTTTCCATTATTATTTTTTATTTCTTACAAAATATGAGGACAGCTAATTCTGAAGACTGAAAAAAAAATGTAATCTTTAGTTTTTAATAGCTGGATAGCTAACATAGTGAGTACAATATTTTTAAATTGTCTGTGATAGAGTTTCAGCATGCTAATGTACATTTTACTCTCAGTGTACTGCCTTAAATAAGAAAAAAATATGCGTACGAAATCATTTTCCTTTGCTGATTAAGGTTGCTCAAGACTGTACAAAACTTGCTTCAATCTTGTTTATTTGACATGCAATATTCCAAAAGAAAAAACAAACAAACAAAAAACTAAGGATCACATTATTTAAAACTAATTTTAGTGTAATTGTTCACTATCTTCTTTCGTTCTTGGCTACAATGGCCAATGCCCTTGATTTACTCTGAGGGGGGGTTGGCAAGTTTAGTCATTGAGTTCCAGCATTGAGTTCTAGCATTGAGTTACCGCATTTCCTAGGCGGGACTGGGAGGAACGCGTGTCCTGTCCCATCCTGGTGTCACAGGGAATTCTGCATCCCAGGAAATACGGCACCCCCCGCATAAAATATCCTAGGATATTTTGTACCCTAGTGGGAAATATGGCACCCCCCTATATTGGAGCAGCCGCCCTGAAAGAAAAGCATTATGTGATAACTGAATAAGGTAGCAATTGATGCAGCAACATAATTATTGTTTGTTTATGGCAACTTAATAGATTTTAAAACAAAAATACGGATAAAGTATTCGGTACTTAGCTATACAGCTCAACTTATGGACAGGCCAACTTTTTTAGAAAGGTCAGTTTAGCTACAATTAAAATTATTTTGAGTAGCAAGGTCTAAAACAAATTTAATGAAACAATTAGCTAGCTACATTTGTTCAAGGGCGTACGCAGAGGAGGGTTCAGGTGGTTACTAGTAACCCCATTTCAAATTAACTATATTTATAGCCTTTTTGTTGAGCAGAAACTATGGACTGTGTCAAGTTTTAATCTAACCCCTATATAGCTAACTTCAACTGTAGTTTGCATTATCTGTAATTGTAATATCATGCCACCATGACTTCCAATGGCGCTGCACTGTCAAACGCTTTGTTCAAATTTATAGGAAAACATCGAGGAGATCATTCTCAGCCTTGAGTTTCACAGACTTCATCCTCTCCTGTGTTTCCAGAAGTCTTCAATCCACGAGTAAGTGCATATGAAACTGATGTAAATTGTGCTTGCAAACTTTAATTAGAAAAGTATCCATGTAGAATTGAGGGTGCTAGCTTGCTTTTCAATAAATTAATGCTGTTTCGATAATAAATTATTAATTATATTACGTGTGATCTAGGTGTGGCTTGGATGTGCCTTTTTAAGTCTGCGTATCGCCCATTGTACTTCAATACTATTTAATTATAACATATTGTTCATGATATGCACACATATATTATATTTTATAATTACAATGAAAAATGATGATATACACAAGAAGAAGATAACACAGAAAGTCAACTACTACAAGTAGAGCAAATTCAAGAGGAAAAATATAGTTTAGTAGTAATATAATAAGTGCAGACAGATGATCCAATCCAACAATGGCAGATAATTATGCTAACTATGAACTGATCTACCAATGAGATGAATAAATGAGAACAGATACAAGTTAACAATGTCAGCCTTAAATTCTTAAATTCATGTTTATACTTACCCAATTCTCTATATCATTGCAAATTCCCTTCCAATAATATCTTCTGGTAATCTTTGACAAAATTTTGTCTCTTCCAAAGTGATACCCACCTACATAATCGTCGTGACATGCTTGAAGAATTTGAATTTTATTTTTTTATCAGTTATAACCTGCAAGTGGGAATACCTACAGTTTACAAAGTAGCTAGTTTAAAGATTATTGATTTATTAGTCTGAGAAAATTGTTGCCATCTTTGCCATCTTTGCTATCCTTGTACATTAAAGTTCCATCCTGAAGTTCAAACTTCTTTGATCTTCTTCTAACTATTGCTTTATGGGCTTTGTCTGAATCTTCATAGTACGTTCCATCACTGAGATACTTTCTAACTTCCTCAAACATTTGATCACTTTCTAAGTCTTCCTCCATGCCAACTTCTATGCCAACTTCTCAACAAACGCCAGGAATCAGTACGGAGTTGAGAACACTGGGGGGAGTCATAATTTCCTGAAGGGATGCAGGATTTCCTTAGGAATTTTGACGTGGGGATGCATAATACACTAGGAAGTTTTATGTGGGGTGCAAGAAACGCTAGGTTATTATATATACGCGGGGATGCAAAAATCTGGGGATACCGAATTTCCTGTGACACCGGATTTTAGTAACCGGTGTCACAGTAAATACTGTCGCCCGGAAATTCTGTCGCAGCGGCGGCAAAATTTACTAGTAAAAATTGTCGCTCCCGGTAAATTTTGTCGCTTGTAGAAAGCGGTGACATTTAGTTCCTAGTATTTTGTCCAGCATGGATCAGCAAGAATATGATCTCCTTTATGAGTATATAAGAAGGAAAGAATTTCCCACCACTATAAGTAAGAACAAGAGAGATTCCTTGTAGGAAGAGCAAACAATTTGAAGTTATGGAGGATGGACCGTTATATTTCAAAGACAAGAAGAACAACAAGAAATTAAAGGTTAGTCAGTGTAATTTTGATCAAGCAAAGATGAGGGAGCATTTATATAAATGCTTTTCTGGGAGAAGATTACTCCCATTTCCAGAGAACATAGCAACATTGATTAAAAACAACATCCAGAGTTCAACTGATGACATTGCAGTACACTGCTATTGCAGAATGCCTGAACTTAAGGATGTTTCAATGATTGAATGCAGCAGTTGCTTCAAATGGTTTCATGTAGCATGCTGCCATGATTCCATAACTGATGAACAATTAAAGGAATTGGACACTACGTGGTGTTGTCAAGTGTGTCAGTAAACTTTTTTTTTTAATGATTCTGTATTGATGTTATCATACTTTTTTGTATAAATGCATTGTAAAAAATGCATTAAATAGAGGATTTATAATTAAATCAAAGTTGGTACAATAATTGGGTGATATATAAAGTAACTAGCAAAATAATTGAATAAATTAACGAGACCATAAAAATTAACGAGTATGGCAACACAGCCCAAGAGGGCCAAAGCACTTGCCTACTGCATTGTGGCTACTGTAGAAATAATTATTCACTAGATTTCTTGGCTAGACAACTCCTCAAAGAGAGGGAGCTTGAACCATTCATTTATTGCAATGCCTAATGGTCTCGAGTTGTCTTTTTATATTATTATATTATTGCAGGACATGAATCTCAGCATATATAATGGGCAGGGTTTCATATAGAGTGGGAGGATGCCTTGTAATTTTCCCCCTCCAGAGAAACTTTCCTCCCCCAGAAAAAATTATTCCCTCCCCAATTGCTCAATTTCAACTGAGACTGTCTTGATAAAGTTTTTTGTTGTTCCTCTGATAAAATTCTGTTAATGTTAAATTTTTTTCTTAGGAATCACACAAGCTATTCAGTGTAGTTTTAATATTTGGGTTTTTCCCCATCTCCCAGAAAATCCTGTATGAAATGCTGGTGGGGAGTGTGTTAGGCATAGATAAGGCCTGGTCAGATCCTAAATAGTAGCTAAAAATAATGAGAGATTTGCTAGAATAGCTATAGCCAACTTTGTCAAGAGCTCTTAGACATTGGCAGATAAGCTATATTCCATTGAAACCATTAGTTACCTGCTAGGTTTTCATGCCCAGTATTCATAGCTACCTTGCTACAGATTATAAGAGCGACAGAATTTCCTAGCGGCGGCAAAATTTCCTAGGAAAAAATGTCGCTGACTTTTCGAAGCGACACTATTTCCTAAGGAAATTTCGTCGCCGCGACAGAATTTCCGGGCGACAGTATTTACTGTGACACCGGGAATAAGTTTGCTAGCAGCACATTTCCGGCAGTCCATATGTTAATTGGCTAACACATCAATGGGGAGCCCCCGGGAAAATGCAGGTATGCATGCCGCCTCAGAGTCGAAAATGGGCGAATCCACTGGATCGCTGAAGAAGTAGTGCATCTACACCTCCTAACACGAAGTACATTTACTTCCTAGTCCACCATATTTTAGTCAACCAAACTTTAGCACTATATATTCCCTCTTACCAACAATAGCTGAATAATACTCCCAGGTTAAAGCTGGGTTGTAGTGCAATCATAGCGGCCATTGTCAAACTCCTCGCACATCATGTTACGCAGCATCTAGCTAGTTACACATCATCTAGCTACGGAATAAGCGAAGAATAGTTACTAACTTTCAAGTCCAACCTACGTACCTAACTAAACAGAGTACCCAATAACGCACAAGTTTCTCAGAACTGACTCTTACTACATGAGCACCGCAATAATAAGTGGGTGTGGTAAGGTGAATCGGTCGGGTCCCTCCAGGAAGGCCCTTGCACGGTGACGTTCTGTGACGTCAAGCCTATAAATCCTGAAAGCGTACAGTCAGTTTGTACCCCTCTAACTTATTGCAAAGAGCCTGAACATGAAGGAAATGGAATGATTGGATGTGACATCAACTGTGGTATTGAATGGTTTCATGTCAGATGCTTAAAGTAAAAACTGTTCCTAAATAGTCCGGGCTAGAACACCACATTTTTTGGCCAACCTTGTTTTTGTATTTAAAGTAATTATTTAAACCTATTTAGGTCAATTTATACATGCTGAATCCAAATCTGATGAGTGCCAGTTGCAAAAATTGAGCATTTCTCAATAATTGATAATTAAATTTTAAAATGCATCTTTTAATTTTTAGTATTTTGAAATCATTTACTCTAGTAATAGGCCATAGTAGCTTCTGATATTACAGGCAGCTAGACTATATTTAATAGAACTAGCTACCCTGATAGCTAGCCAGGTGTAGCAACTTTCAGAGAATTTAGTAGAGAATAAAACCATAATATTTCGGCTTGTGGAGCCTTCTAGTGGTTACTGAACTGAATGAGGGTGACTGTACAAGGAACTTTATAATATAAACAGATGATACAGAACATGAGATCATTGTGTAGTGGGGCACAACCCCTGGGAATGTTAGTTGGTGTTGGGAGGTGTGAAGGTGTAATCGTAATTGAGACAGTTAGCTAATTAGTGGCAGTCATTCTCGAGGGGCCTTGGAGGCTAAACAAGTGACTAGCTGAGCTTCACAAAGCTATGAAAAAACTTTGCATTACCGGCTTGCATTCAATTACCTTAAAGACACCTTGTTCTGTTGTCAAGAATGCTAAAGTAAAGCATCCTCAATAAATTCCAGTAGCTTCATGTAGAAGACGTGTGTGTAGATCTACTGGATGGAAGACAACTTCCAAATAGTCCAGTGAGTAGTCCTGTTGACACAATACACCGAGTAATCTGGAGTCCTATGAAGTATTTTTACAGATAAAAAATGATTGCCAATTCGGCAACTTAGAGAAACTCGAGGAAATTGTGAAAATTTTAAATGGTCACCATGAAATTAATCAGATCCAACAATTTTTTTCAGGTACTATATCTAGTATAGAATTCCTGGGTATGTAAAAATTATTCCTGATCCAAGTTTAGGCTAGATACATTGCAATAATTCCAAATGGATGCAGATAAACTACTGACTATGAAGGAAATATATTACACATCAGAGTTCTTGTATAGTGTGTCATATACAGTAGGTTAATGAGTGAGGTTTTCATGCAAGATAAATTAAAATGTGATTATAATTGCTTAACGAAACACACACAGACTGGTCTACTTTAAGAAGGTTTCCCAAAGGAGTACTAAATAATGTTGCTAATATTATTTTCCTGCTATCACTAAAGGCTCTTGTCTAGGATTACACTATTTTATTTAATTATTCAGCTACTTGCTACATATGACATGTATCTAACAATTCTGGAGACAGTGCATGGTAATGCTTTTGATTGCCTATCTTGATTGCCATTGGTTATCCAAATTAGTCAACAGAGACAGCATTCTAGTTTTCTGGATGGTCAACAAATAAGACCTACTTTAGCCTCTGAATCAAGAGTATGCATTTTGAGCAGATAAAGAGAGGTGGAGAACATATCATACATGTCCTATCGATTTCATTTTGGAACAGGCTGTTTCGACAGCTGCTTAGCTAAAGCTGCAAGTTTTTAGTATGGTGTATGTACTTCATCTGGTTATTGGCAAAAGATAGCTATATATGTTACGTGTTGTGAGAATGGTATTATTGTAGATATGAGGCATTAATAAGAGGACTATAAACAAGTAGGTGGTAGACTTTAGAATACTCAAATCTTAGCTAAAAGCTATTGCTTCATTGCTCATATTCTTCAACCAAAATCCATCAGCCTGCCTTCTCACTCATGTGTCGAGCATGTGCACCAGTGCAAGCCCTTCCTATTTGACACTAGCATGTCAAAGTTATCATACCATTGAAATATTTTATCAGCTGTTGTAGTGAGTCCCATCATTTATAGGTGATTATCCTCAGCATATGTATTTGCTACTGACTTTATGAAACAGTAAATCCATGTCATAGCTATGTAACTCTATCATGGGCAAAATCTGCTATCATAATTGTATTTTCAAGGCTTGATGTTTTGCAGTGTCCAAGACCTTTGGAAACAATAATATTAAAACAACTATAAACTCTATACTAGAGGTATTCATAAATCCCTTAGAGTTGACCATATTTGTGGCAGTTATTTTGCAATTTTCACAGTGTCTGAGGCCTCAGATTGAATAAATACCATCAGAAAAGAAATTTGTACACTAATAACCATATTATGCTGGACATATATAACTTGAAAATAATTTTTTTTTTTTTGGAACCAAGAATATTCATCACGAGCAATTAAATTTTCACAATTACCTGGAGTTTTCCAACTTACCACTTGGGCAAACCAAGTTAAATTTATTCTAGAACAACTTGGGGATGCAAATCTGTAAAATTAACTTTCATATAGGATTTTGTAGACTTAAAGCAGCAATTCCAATAATATTATTTGAGATAAAATTTCAGTTTTTTTTATTTAAAACAAAATGCTCAATATTTCATCACTGGCATTCACCAGAGCTGAATTCAGCACAAAAAATGGGTCTAGAAAAGTCAATCAAACTTACTTTATATCCTAAAACAAAGTTATTGGTGCTCTAGCCTGGATTAAAAGGAAAGTGGTACTACTGGCAGAGCTACCCGAGTTAAAAGGAAAATCCAACGCAAAACTTCTGTAGAGTCATTACCATGTATTTTGCATAATGTCACCATTTGACATCTCACATTTACCCTGCTCCTATATATGCTTCACTCCCACACACTTCTAGTTAGGTTCAGTTTTTCTCTTTTCTGTGTGCACTATCGACCTCAATTTGTTCTCTCTCTTTTTTGTGTGCTAGAATTTCTGTAAGTCACTTTTCTTTAATTCTTTTGTGAAAGACATCTTGTCTTCAACTGTTTCTTATTGTCCTTGAAGTCTCCTTGATGTGTGGTTCCTTTAGTTTGTAATTATAATCTTTGTGTAATAGTTAAGCACTTTATTAACTGGTAGTCAATTTCCGAGGGTATGACAAACAGTCAGAGTTACACTTGACTGATACAAGGAACTTATCACTCGCCCACATAGAGCAGGTGGAAGCAAGAATCTTTGACGTGGTACAAAAATCCGATAGGCAGTATGTTGGGGGTGATGGATTACCATGTCAAAGATTCTCATTTCCACCTGCTCTATGTGGACGAGTGATATTTGCTGATTGCAATAATGATTACTATAATAGTAATAATAATAATAATTTTGATAAAAATTATAATAGCAATTATATTATTATTATTATTATTATTATTATTATTATTATTATTATTATTATTTATTATTAATATTTTTTGTACTATTATTATTATTTACAGAATTACATTTTATTTTGCCGAATTATAAATTTAAAAAGGTTGAGTGGAAGGGGTGGGTTAGTGTGGCCTTGCTGTGCTGACCTTTTACCTTCTACTATTGAGGGTGGGTAAGGAAGGAAAGGAGTGGTGGTGCAAAAAGGAAGGAATGCAGAATTAACCATGCAATTGTTTTGGGTGTTTTACTTTTGGAAGATAAACTAAGACTAGAAAACTATAACTAAATATTTTGGAAGACAGTAAATTTGATTAAAGGCTTAAAATAAATGCATGGAGAACAGGCTAGAGGGGTTGAAGCTATGAAGTACGTAGTTCAGTACATTTCAAATCTGCTACACAATCCATCTCTACACTAGCACAGCACTAAGACTTGTGGTGGCTGAGAATGCAAATAAACAGACAAGTCCAGCATTTATCTAGGCACAGCCATTTCAAGAGCATTTGGTACTCTAAATCTGTTCCTCAGACCACTTCCACACTCAAACGTAAACTCTGGCTACAAGTCATGAATATGGTAACACTGAGCCTAACAATATTCACGATCAACAAAAATCTTTACTCCAGATGGTTGCTAAACAATGGCCACATACCCAAACACAAATGGATACATTCTTCATCTATACTTAAGACAAACTCACGAATTATTTCCTTAGTGAGTCCAGATGTTATGTGCTGTGGGCCGCAGTAACTTACACGCAATGAGTACATACACAATGTGTTTACTACCACACAAAAGGATTCATTGTTTACATACATGTACTCTCATAGACTAAACTAATTTTAAAAAAGGGTAAACTCAAATTCACAGATGTGAATGATCTATTGTAATGTATACAGTCATCTGCAATAGGAATAGCTAACTAATACTGTACAATTAACTTAGCAGTCCTTCAAACTTGGGAAAAAAAACAAAAAACATACACACACACATACCACAAAGAAAAAAAAAGGAAAAATTATTGTGAATGTTAAATAACCGATGACGCATTGAACAACAATTAAACCTCCACGTGGTAATTCTGACCACAAGAACTAATAAAATGTGCAGGGATCGAGAGAAAAAAAGAAACTAGATATGATTTCACTCCATTAATTATGCTGCAAATAGTTGCACTGCTAAAAGAAAGGAAAAAATAATAGGATTTAATAGCACTATAAATAGTATTCCAACATCGACCAATTAGTTTAGCAGCTGCATCAGGAAATAGTGGAAGTCGGTGTTCCTGATGTACTTGCATTATATCAGGGGAGGCTCCACTGGGGGGGGGGGGGCAGGGGGGGGGGGGGGGGGGGGGGGGGGGGGGGGGGGGGGGGGGCAATTGCCCCCCCAATTCAAAAATTTGTGACTTTGTATCATCACTACATGAAGAAAAGAAAGACACTTTGGAACATTTTAATCAGTCTATGATGTATTATAGCTTAAAAATCAGATTTCATAGGAGTGTGCCAATCTCTAATATTTTGCCCCCCCAACCACAAGTGTGTGGAGCCTCCTCTGTATATGTACCACACCTCACCAACACTCACCTCACCAACACTCACCTCACTGCACTAATGCAAATGATTGCTTATGTACTTAAGCTAACAGGTAATCCATTACAAAATTCCCCCCATCCTATTTTAGTCCAATTAACACTGTTGGGAAATAGGATAGGTAACCAACCAATCTATTACTGCTCAGACTGCCTGCCCACTCCTTGACAACCAGCCACAGCACTCTCAAAGACCAAAGGTATTTGTTGCGTCATCTCATCTACAGCTAATTCTACAATATTCTGCATGTACAGTATGTCTCAGAATCCAAGTCAAATATCTCAGCCTTTCAAAGTTTACTTTGAACGAAGAGAAGAATCATTAGAAGTACCTTGAATAGCATAAACGAATACCTACTTACAAAAGGACATAAAGTACCTTAGAAATCATTAAAATACTTAAATTCCCCCAATAAATACTTCAATAGCAGGCATCAGGAGACTGTATCAACACTCTGCTAACTCCTCACAAGTCAGTGCCAGTCTTGAACCCAATCACAAGATAGTGCCTAAAGTGCCAAAGTATAGCAAGCTACATACCTACGTACTAAATGGTCTCTCACATTGATAAATATCACATACAGTAGAACCTCTCTTATCTGGGCACCTTGGTTTCAAGGGGTGCCCGTATCTCAGATATCTCAGATTTGCCGTATCTCAGAATTGCATTCAAAATAGTGCTGCCAGTTGAAACTGCCCATCCAATAGCTGCTGCCCGGTAGAGGGAGGTGCCCTACTGTATATCACAAATATCAGCATGCAAATAACAGCTTAGAATAATAGGCAAGAGACGCTAACAGAAATTAAACTATGTCTTCTCCTCTCTATTCAAATTGACTTCAGACCACAGCTTTCGCTTTCAATAGGATTCTAAAGTCAATGCCATTGGGAACTTTCGGACAAGCTGGAACACAAAAAGAGTCCTTGAATACATCGTATTAGATCGCACAATGACCTAGTCAGTCTTCTCTCTCCTCCTCAGGGGGAAAATACATGTATGTCTTGTTGAACTAAAAAAAAAAAAGGCTTACACCTGACAAGAGTAGGGTCATTGTCATGCCGACACCAACCAGCCACTCTACTAACTAGAGCACTACAAGGTCCAACAAACAATAACATACCGTAATTAACTAATTAGCAACTGTTCCAATTATTCCTCAACTGTTGTTGTTGCCAAGAGAAGGAATTACTCAACTATTGTACCACCATGTATTCATACTCTATTTCCTCCGTCATTGTGTGTGCGTGTATCACTGCTCTACCCAAACATGTTAGTTAACTAGATTGTAAGCATATACCTCCACCTATAACTCTGCAGGATAAGAATAACTCACAAGGTAAGCTTTCGTCCAGCAGTAAATTCGACTAAGAAGTTAACTTTACCCAGCAGTAACCTTCTGTACTCCGACCCCAACTCAACATAGCACTATGTTACGGAAATGGGCAAAGTGGTGGAAATTTGGCTGAAGAAACACTTCGTATTGTTTAAATGGTTGAAGTGGAACACACCAGAGATGTTCTCCCTCAATCATTTGATGGAGATAATGAGATCTCTCTCTCAATCTAGTTTAATCTAATTTCTACAAGATTGAGGTATGTGTATACAGAGAAGACAATTTTAGTCTACATCTGGCGCTAAGGCTAAAAAAGCAATTCTATATCACAGCTTCCTTCAGGAAGAAGTTAATCTTGTGATTTAATATTTTAATGGCTTCCTTATCGTTATGGTGACCGGTGATGTTTCATTAACACTTAATGACACTGATAGTCGAACTTTATGTTGCTTTTTACATAACCTTGACACGGTGTGAGTGCCTGCATGTGTGTGTGTGTGTGTAGGGGTGGATAATGCAAAATCGGGTATATGTTATATATATTTATTAGGTACTGAACAGAGCCTGATAACTGTTGCCACATAGAAAATGCATTAAACTAAACAGGATGTGGCTTAGGGCAATATTTTTCCATATCACCTGTGTTCATAGTTATTACGT
>WLWI01001504.1_pt1 | contig 20187 bp, 8 predicted proteins | sample 6701501 | NCBI WGS metagenome assembly WLWI01 (sample SAMN12718690, study PRJNA515312) | sponge metagenome | isolation source: marine sponge | host: Mycale hentscheli | place: New Zealand: South Island, Marlborough, Capsize Point | collected 2014-11-01 | reverse complement strand
GAGAGTTATATGTGGTAGGGCTGGTCCCATATAGGTGGATATGAGAGAGTAGTAGTAGCAGCAACTATGGTATAAAACAGTTATGCCATGGCAACATCGGGGTTATGGAATATCACCGCCCTTATCCTTCGGGATTCGCCCTCGGGATCGGCCGGTTATATTCCATAACCCCTCGTTGGCCTTGGCATAACTATTACATATATTATACACATTATGTACTGAACTAGGTCTAATACCTGTGGCCACATAAATGCTTTAAAGTAAACAGGATGTGGCTTACGGCAATATTTCCCATATCACCTCTATTCAGAGTTATCACATTGGGTAGTTACGACCCATGCATCAAGGAACACCAAAACTCATTATTAGAGAAGATAAAAATAAATAAAAAATTTGGAGACATAATGCTCCATGTTGGGAAGGAAGAGTAGCTGCTTCTACTCTATTAAAGAAACAATCTATTAAGTAACAATATATTCATTATAACTCGTGCAGGTTTAGGTTTGGGTCCAAATGCTTTCCCGACCCTTGTTGCTTACACCAATTGAATGGAGTATGCAGACTGATTGCTTGAGCTTGATTTGAAACTGATGATGGTCACTTAACCTAAACTTAGAATTTAAATATTATTTTGAATAAAGTTCATTATTTCCATAATCAGTTATGCTTCATTGTGGCCAATCAAGAAAATATATAGCTTTATTTGAACTTCTCTTGATTTGAAAAATTGCAACAGCTAGAACAGAATTTAATAATTCTTTACCCACTTGGGCATATTTCAGTTAAAGAGTGCACCAATTTTTAATATTAAGAATAAATGTTGTGTGACTTAAATGAATGGATATAATAAATATACATAAGTCGAGAAGAGTTCATTTGTACTGTAGTGTGGTGTTAAGTTTAAACTTATGACTGAAAAGTTGTTTGTGTTGCTTAATAATCACAAAATTCAGGAGCTACTATACAGAGATCATCTGTCAAAATTCAATGTTGCCATAGTTAAAGTTCACATCACTCACAAATTTAGCATCTCGGCAATCAAACTCCTTAAAGTCATTTACTTTAATTACAGCATGTCAGTATACTTAAAAAATTTATAATAATAATCTAATTTAGAGCATAGCTATTATGTTTATTTAAAGACACTTACAATTCAATTTAAGAACTTATGTAGATTATAATGTGTATGATAGCAGTTTCTATAGCATTACTCTTTTACAAAAATTAATGAAGTACTACAGATTAAGGCATAATGAACATCTGTAGTACTTCATTAATTTTTGTAAAAGAGTAATGCACCCTAGCCGAGCCATTCATGCATTCATTTATTTACTGAGTCTTTCAGCAAGTTACTGCACTTCATGCTATATTTCTGTGTGACATTATACCAGTAAACATGGGTGATCTACATTGATATGTGTAGTCCAAGAAACTAGAACAGTGTAAGCGTACTTAATACTTTAAGTAGCACAAGAAGCTTTCAACAACTAAACTTTCAGGTATTAGTAGTGTTAATTGTTTTAGAACGCAAGTAAAAGGGTTTTTAATGTTATAGCAACCACGATCCAACATATTTTATCACTTGAAAATGCTGAAGTCATACTTTTACAACACCAAATATCAAAGTGCACTTGCCATACAAAGGCACTGAAGGGATATATTGCCATCTTATAGGCATAAATGACTTCAGCTTGTAGTAATAAGGAGCCTGAACAAAAATTAAAAGTCATAATCATATAATTTTATAGAAATGAGTCAAAATAGACCACAATCAAATTATTTGCAGTGCTTGCTATTTTATTTTATCAGTAGTTATGCATTAGGAGACTTTAAAAATGTAATAATAAATTAAGATATTATTCCATATTAACCTGACTCAATGGCTTTAGTCCTGATATAATTATGGATGCAGCTCTGAATATTTTTTTTTATAAGGAAAAAATACTGAGCAAAAACATTACCTACTTACTGGATAAGAAACAGTTAACTGCTAAGTAAATAGGAGCTAGAACATTTATTTCAAGCAAAAGAGATATTTTTGCTATATTTTCCATACAGATCTTGTAATGGCAATTATAAGGTTAATGGTTTAAATATAATAAAAATTGTCTAAAATATTGAGCACAATCACTTGCCATTTATACTGAAGCATATCACTAGTATAGCTACCAATCACAATAAAAGTACAACACATTTTAAACTAACGGAAAAGACGTTTACAAAACAGTTCTAAAAATGTATAAAGATATAAGTATGTTATATAAATATTTATAGAGCCTCCATACGAGCACGTAAGTCACCTCTCCAGTTTTTTCTATAAATATAATTGAGTGAAACATATTCACGAAACCTATGAAAGAACAAATTCCACATTAATAAATATATGATTACATAATATACTTCAGAAACTGGCCTGGTACGTCAGTTAAGTTAAAAACAAAAAAAAAATGCCGAATTCAATTTAAATGTAATATGTTCAACAAGTTAACAGAGTTTGTTAAATTGGATATTCATTTAATGTTCATTTGTATTTTTTTTTGCTTACTGGATGTCAGCATCGTTTCTTTCAAAGTTATAGAAACATATTGATGATTTGTAACATTACTACTAATATTTCCAAAATACATGCAATTTTTATGGGTAGTTAAAACCTTGAATTAGCTAAGTAAACATAAGGCTATGAAACAATGAAGGTAATAATATTTAACCTTCAGGCTCATTTAAATGGTATTAAGTTGTGTTATGATGATAATTTCTGATTTGCAAACTCACAGACGCTTTATTTTCATCATATCTTCTTCTTTAATAGAATTTGTAGCTTTGGTGTAATAAAGTCTAATTTGGTACTCCTCAAATGCTTTAGGGATGTTTACTTTTGATTCTGGAGGCTATTAAATAGAAAACAGAATGAATAGTCAGTAATTTTATACTTATAATTATTATGTTATACATTAATTACTTATCTTGCTATATTAATTAGTTCATGATAACATGGCAATAGCTTATGGGGAAGCATAAGCAAGAAATTTAAGATGTTAAATAGGTATATTTGTATTAATGTTTATTATGTGACTTCATAAAAAAAAAACGATTAAATTATATGAAAAATATGCATCTGTTAGGCTAATTAGGTTAAATAATATTAAAAGTCTATTAACTGTATATTATTTATTGGTAAGAGAGAGAAGTGAGCGAGACACTATCAGGGGTAACTTGAAAGTTCATTTTTATTCTAATTTGCAGCAGTGGTAGTTTTAGCCCTACGGAACAGTATTGTTCTTACATTGTCTAACTATGCAGGTATGTTTTGTGTTGGTATGGCCAGTGAACAAGTGTGTGTGTCTGAAAGGGTTGTGCATTACAGCAATTGCTTAACTAAAGAATGGCACAACGTAAATATATTTAACTAACAAGTAAACATTTTAGCTGCTTTTTCATAGCTTTTTGGCTACTACAAGGTTAGTTTCAAACCAGTCAGTAATTCCTTCAAAATACAAATTGTGCAGTTTGCTGTTGTTGTTTTTTTTTAGTCAAACCATTGGGGTGAGTGGTTACTATGACATGAGACCCCTTTACCTTATGTACCTAATATAAAAAATCGACTGCATTTGAATAGCTGGAGTGCTAGAAGTTAAAATTAATCCTACAATGGTACTTAGTTTTATGTAACTTCTCTCGGGAGGCTAACTTGCAAATTGTTTTCAAGCACACCTCTTATAGTGTACTACATATGGGTGGATGTAGTGCTAACAAAACTTCATGCCACATTACCAGGAATATTATTTCTTATTTTTTCCGAATGTACAGCGTAATTACCTATTTGTCTTACCAGTAATATCAGCTTGTATTCCTCTTCGACATAGCTGCTGGTATCTATGCTACCTACAGGGCTCTATAAGCTCTCACTTGAGAAAACTTGTAGTTTCCTCAGTTAGCAATGATGCCAGCTTTCATGAGAAAACCCGACTCTCTAGCCACAACATTATATCTCCATGGTAGCTATTATATCTCCTATATGCCTTCACTCTTACTTTCACTACCAGAAAAGTTGTCGAATACATGATCCACCACCTCAGTTGCAGACAAATTTCTCTCCACTTTTCGAGCTAACATCAAGTTTATTTTTAGCGTGACTAACTTAGTTATGCAGTAGCTATTTCTATTCTAAAATATATGTAATAGAACAACACATTAGCCATGCTCTGGACACTGCAGCTGAGCTTTAGCATTTGTTGTTGAGGGGGAAATGTTTTCCCTGCATTATGTCATCCTTGAATGCCTATAGGCGCTTGTGCCGGTGAATGGGTTAAAGGATGTGGCCCTGGCCACTTAAACCCACCCTTCCCCCACCCAGACTCTCTCCTGCTACAGTAATTCCTTACATACATTTGCTATAGAGGTGATTTGTACACTAGATAAAATTCAATCTTAAATGATGCATTTTATAGTTAATAGCATTAGGTTACACAGTTTATTATGTAAAAAAATTAACACTCACACCACATCATTTACTCTTACTATGTTTTCCATGCTAGGAGGTATTCTCATCGTTCTGTCACACTACAAATCACATTAATATGTAACATACTTGAATATGTATTATAACAAATACAACACAGAATTATAAGGCTAAAGGCGATTAAGTATAAAAAGCTGTTGGGAATCAGTGAGATAAGGCAGCGTAGGTTTATAAGAGAACGGAAGAGAAGGGAAAAAGGCACGATATTAGCTAATTGTAACTAAAATGCAGGTGGAATTAACAGTAAAGGCTGCTTGGGTTTCATAAAGGAAGGTGTGTATGAAAAAGAAGTTAAAATTTTCAAGTTTCGCAAAGCTCAAGTCCACTATCATAATAATAGGACAGAGAGATTCAGAAGCAAGAGAGGTAGACAGGGCAGAAGAAAGGAAAGGTGGGGGTTAAGGAAAGCTGAGATTGTTAAGGAAAAAAAGAGCAGGAGAGGGAAATGTATGTAACTTTAACCAATGGTAGAGATTGATAACTGAGCAAGATAACTTGTGCAACTGCATTCTATTGTTACTTTGCAATAGGTCAAGTGCCACTGTGTGGCGGAGGACTTGCTAGTTTTAAATAATTTGCTATTTAGTATTACATCACACAATAAGTTATATAGAGCAGGTTTGGCATCTAATTATGAAACAGTGCAATAGTTGGTATTGAAATAATTTGGTAGCACCAGCTAACAAACATAATTTTGCATAAACTTAATTGGAAAAATTTAGTATAGGTTATCTTTCATACTTTTACCTTTTCTTACTTTCAGCTTCCTTAAATATACGACGCCTTCTGTGGTCTAGTATTACATCTACTTTTTAGTTACTATTAATCTCTTTCTACTAAACGTAACGACGCTTTACAAATTTTTGTAAAGACGACTGTTTGAACAGTTTGAGCTCATGAATTATTCATGAATACATACACCGTATTTACCGTATATACATAATTTAAAATGTCAACTTCTTTGTTAGTAGCTTGAGTGTTAGAAGTTAAAATAAATTAGTGTAGTATTAGGATTGCTCTTAATTTGTGCTCAAGCACACAACTAGTAATACAGATAAGTACTACTGCTATAGAAATATCATGATTAAGTACATACCTTCTTGAAAAATTTAACTTTTTTAGATACTGGATCTTCGTCACCAGATTCAGATGCACCTTTTATTGTTATAGGCTAAGCAGAAATGAAAGCAACATCAGCAAAAATAAAATAGCAATAAGAATAAAAACATAAATTACTACAATGATATAGGATTCATATTAATACTTCAACTTACCTCAACTTTAAAAGTGCCATCAAATTTTTGCTTTAACATATCTTTAAAATTTTCTGGTATGCATTTAAGAGGCTATGGATGGAAATTATAAATATTTTATTGCTATAAGTTAATTATCATACCTTGCATAAGCTGAATTCATCACTAAAGAACGATTCTGATGTTATCATTTCATATTTCTCTCTTTTAAAAATTCCTCTGACTATGTCTTGAGCCTATGTCACATTATACTGTCAACAATTTCTATAAATTCCACACATTTACCTCTGCTATTTCCTTTCCCTCAGTTGTTTCTTTGTTTGCCTGATATAGTAGTATGTTAGACAATAAGCCATCATCTAAATACACATAGCCATCTAAATTGCTTTCGCTGGCTTTAACTAAAATTTTTTCCAGAGTTGTTTCCTTATCTTCAATTTGTATAGGAAAACAGCCAGCTTTTCCTAGAGCATCTTTTATCCTGAAATCAAGGAGTGGATAATTATAATTAAAATACGTTTACATCAAATTGTATTACTTACATTAGTTCAAAAGCCACTGCAACTTTGTGATAGCATGCTTTCTGGTACAACATGCAGCGTGTTTTAAACATTCTATATATATTGCTTTTTTCCTACACAATATTCAATAATATTAAGTTAGAATGATAACAATCAATATATTTTACTTTTTCTTGAAATCCAACATGAAGCTGTCCATTGCACTCCACAATACTGCTAACTGCAATACACCGACTACAAAGTATTTATTTTTCATAATGTTTACTCATAAAAAAATTCTTCGCACAATAAGTTTTTACTTCACAATAAACTGATATTGAAGATGGAAGGTAATCAAGGGTCATAATTCATTGTACATATAAAAGGATTAACATTGAATGTGTATAATGGAATTTACACATATTATATTGCTCTAGATCTCATTTAACATACATACTTTTTTAAACAAAAGAACCTCAAAGATCAACTTCAAAGTTTCACTTAATTTTGTGTGAAAATTAGTATTGTGTTGTGTATTGCTATACAGTGTTGGCAATGTGAATAATATTTAGCTATTTATCTTAGCATTATGAAATTGACAACAGTGGTGAAGATTAGTTAGTTTTACTCAATAATAGCCAATTATTTACATATTTTGATGTTTGTGAGGTATAATCACAGTGCACATACTGTGGACTTGTGAAATTATAGCAAATCTGAAGATAAAAACTAGCACAGGATAAAAAATGGAATTTTCTATCATCATGTATTTAGGAAATTATTTAACTTTCTATTAGCGGATAAGTCTTACATGTGGGCTATTTGGCCCTATCCTCTACCAGAAATAATACGTAACAATAGGAAATTCCTCATTTAGTCATGTGAGATAGTCAAAAAATATGAGAAATACGAAAAAGCACGAGGGAGAAACTCAATTTGTGTGCACATTTTGGATATTCATAATTATTGTCTTCATATTTCACTTTTAGCTTTACTGAGGTACAGTACTAGTGTTACTTAAAATTATATACCTGTTAAACATACCGAAAATCAAACTCATTTGTGAGGCCTAAATAATGACAATCTCTTGCAAAATAGTCCCACTTGTCTACATCCAATCCACTTTCCTTGTTGGCCACAATCTATATATGAATTGAATCGTACAATTTTGTATTAAAACATTGAATATCAATAAATATTTTGCATGTTTTTTTTTGCTAAAACAATTACTTGTTCATAATTATAAAAAAATAATTATGACAACATATTGTACATACAAAATAAGTCCTATTCAATTTATTGAAGTCATAGTAATCTGTTAATAATATTCTCATGAGCACACTTTAATTAATCTTTAAAAAATAAATAAAAATACAATATAAAGAAATTTTACTACAATATAAAGAAATTTTACTACACTATAAACTCAGTTCTCATTCAAAATTGTTCGTACAATTCTATACAATGGTGTGATAAAAATAACATGTCAAAAATTTTTGCTAAATCACTGTATTTGTTTGCATGCAAGAATCAAACCTTAAACATGAATAAAGGTAAACAATTAAATGACAAATTAAAAAATTTACCTCATATAAGTACTTCTTTTCACCAGGCACTTTACGCTATGAGTAAACAAACTAACATTATTATAATGCTATTAAATGATTTTTCAATGCACAGTACATATTTAAATGTTATAAGAGGATTATCATATTTACTTCCATCTATTTGTTCATACTACCCCATTGAAATAATTAAAACTCTAAAAAATTTGAGGAAAGACTTTAAATTTGAGCTGCTCTTACATCAGAATTCTTTTTAGCCTGAGAATATAATCAATTATAATTTTACTTATATATGCCGTGATATATACCAGTAGGTATACCTATGTATAAAATCCTATTTATTTTAAATGAAAGTAACGAATGGAATTATTTTAATATTTACTATGCAATTATAAAATTAGCTCAGTTGAAATTTGCAAATTTGGTGATAAAATTATGATGAACTAAATAAAAATATACTTGAATATCCTGACACAGGATTTAAACAGTTAGGTCACCTTCGTATACCTTCTCTTAAATAGGTCAAATTTCCTGAAATACATGGCAGGACAGGGCATACCACCTTGCAGTGTGCCCTGCACTCATTTGGCAATACAAACTGCAGAATAGTACACCTAATCCTGCTCTTCAGGAAATTCCTTTTTTTTTTTGGTGAACGTCGCTATAACCAATATCAAAGTTCATATTAACAAAACACCTACCATATATCCTTTGCCAGGATCAATCATGTTGCATATCATTTCTATATGTTCTTCGGTCATTCCTATCTTAATAAAAATGGCTAGAACTTTTTTATATTTCAGCAGAATTCTTTTAAACATCATAACTGAAATCTTCTCATGACTGAGGTCTGCCTACAAAATTCCATTTGATAAAAATATAATGAAAAACTGCTTATTATATCAATTTGCATTTACACACATTACTTTGAATTTAATTAAGTGTCAACAACTAATGTGTTTTTCAGCCTATAGTATATATATAAATATATACAATGTATACGTATATGTATATTACTTATTATGTACATGAATCAAGTATGAATTGGTGATAATCATACATAAGAGTGAATTGCTTCGCCATATCAATCTCAAAAGTGAAGTGATTTATATAGATATCTTTATTGAATTAGTTTGTAAATGATTAGTAACTCGTGATTTAAAGTTTGCTGTATTATTCTGAGTGTTAAGGGTGTCCCACAGCCGACACCTAGTTGGTTAGTATTTGTAGAAAAGGTAGCTGAAAATCTGGAACTGGTAACCAGGCTCACTGCTGTTAACTTCTAGCATATTTAGAACTATACAGTGTGAGATAATATACTGAAATACCATGTGTTGGGTAATAAACCAAAAAATACTATTTATTGTAAAGATATTTAGTATGGAACATATATATATATATATATATACATACATGAGGCTACTGAATACTAAAAATGAATTAGAATACTATGTAGATGTTAAATATATATTGTGTTATTACAGCTTGAAGAGTTATTTGTCAAATAATACCTTTTACATCTACTGAACACATTTTCTTAGAAAAAACTCTTAATCAATGTAGAAAAAATTCACTCATTACAACTTTACAGAATCATTCTCCTTTTGTTGCGAAGGTGTTTGCTCCTGCTCCTGCTGTGGAGGTGTTTGCTCCTGCTCCTGCTGTGGAGGTGTTTGCTCCTGCTGCTGTGAAGGTGTTTGGCTCTTCTTCTAATGAAATATTTTTCCATATCACACCCTGACTCACGTTATAAGCACTGTTTATAACTAAGTTAGGCAAATGAATGCTATGAATGAGAATGCTATTTAGATATTATACATAATTATATATATTTTTTTAATTATCACAGCTTCATGAGTTATTTGTGAAGTATACACTTTACAACATGTACTCAACACATTTACTTATTACAAATTTACTATATAAATTAATTCCAAAGTCAGTTTCACATGATTTAAAAAAATTCTAATTTTTACCAAAATTTTCTTGGAAACACCTTCAAAAACATGGGAAAATGGCCCATGACCTGAAAATAAAATATAGCATAATATTAAGCGATATTTCAACTTTCATACATTAGTTGAAACCAAATATAACCAGCTTTAATAAAACAATGTATTTAATACAGATAGCATTATTCCATCGAAAATAACATAAAATTGTAATGTTTAGCACATTCCACATAATGCAATAGTAGATCATAGTAATATCAGTTGAACTTTCTAATTAAAATTGTTGTCTTACCCAGGTCATGGCAAAGTCCGGCTAGTCGTACGCAAAGAATGTCCAGTTGTTGATCTTGCAGCTGTGGAGTTAGATCCTGCTGAGAAGGTGTTTGCTCCTGATCTTGTGGCGGAGATGATTGCTCCTGCTCCTGCTGCAAAGGTGTTTCCTCCTGCTCTTGCTGTGAAAGTGTTTCCTCCTGGTCCTGTTGCGAAAATGTTTGCCCCTGATTTTGTGGTAGAGATTGCTCTTGCTGCTGCTGCTGTTTCTTCTTCTTCTGTTCTTGTTTGTGAGGTTGACTTCGTTGAATTAAACGATTGATGAATTGCCCAGCAAGATGGCAAACACTAAACAAAATAGTCTATTCTTAAGTATAGGCCATTTTTTTGTTGTATATGTGAAACAATCTGAGGAAATTAAGTGAACATACATAGATACAGTAGGGAGATATATTTGGAAAAACAACAATTAATAATATTTTATGATGGTATATTACGATTAATTTTATATTTTATACTAATTAATTAGTTGTTATGAGTGACATATTTATTTATTGTGAGTGAGGATACTAAAAAATAAAAGGCCAATAATAGACCGGTATAGCATTACACCAACAGTAGTCTTACTACAAGTAAATTAATTAAAAGGAGTACTCCAACCAAAAAAGGAAGAATATGCAATACTGTGTCAAATATATGATAATTTGAAAGTGTTGCATTTAATAATCTATATAATATTATGCTTGCGTGTTTAATGGTGATGATGGTGACAGACAACTGACTATGGTGTTTGTACTCATGAATAATTCACAGCTAAGAACAGCCATTACCCACTTTAGAGTGTCTGTACCCAATCAATGTATCAAATTTATACTGGGAGGCTTAATGATAACTGTATCCCAATCTATTAACACCCACATTAGCATACTGCACAAATAGCCAGCCAGCATGTGAAAGAGAACTAATGAGTTTATTTTACTTTACCATATAGATTTAGCTCACAGTTACATAAGGGTTTGTTTACACCTTTTACCTCGTTCCAACTCAACGAAATAGGAACCAGTAATGCATAGAGGCCAACATGATGAAATTTTGGACCACTGAGGCAATACATAAAGACATTTTTTTTCATTTTCACTCTCAAAGCTTCTCAAATAAATAAGTGTAATGAAGGTTCTTTAACAACGACTAACTACTTGATCTTTTTTTTTACCAAACTTGAGAACCACCACTCAATGTTAATGTAACCCAGAAATTATTTGCACTAATCTAGAATAAACTAAGGGCAAACCTACATTCAAAATAACAGCCTTCAGTGTGCACGTTTAAGAGAGAATGAAGGCATATAAACTGTAAGTGTGTTTGAGCACAAAAAACAACTGGGTGAAACACCATGACTTTTCAAGGGAAATTCGACAAAACTTCTGCTATTAAATCTGTATGAAAAATGTATCGTAATGCAACAAAAAATGGTTTGTTTACCTGAGATTAGCTGGTCTAACTTCTAATCACAAAGGCATTGTTCAGTCTATATCGAAATATCTGAGGGTACTACTATAGCTATAGAGTCATTGACTATATAGTTAATTTTAGCTATCAAACACCAAGGTATCTTGTGATGACAAGGAATCAAAACTTAGCCATAGCATCATCAAAGTACCAGTGATTATTGACAACAAGCACATATCTACTGGCATTGTTAATTAAATCTGGTACTTGAAAAAAAAACAAAAAAAAACAAAACAACAACAACAACAACTAAAAACAACCACTTCATGAAAATAGTTGCTCAGTGTTGAGTATTACTCTAATATGACTTGTTTCCTGCTCAGAGACAGGTCAAAAAGCTGTAATTTCTATGGTAAAACGTTTCCATGTGATTTGGATGACCAATTAATTTTTTCTCTTATCTACCAACATTACCTAGTTGGATTATTTTAAACATACCCAATTGAATGTTCAAATCTAGTGTGTTCTGCAGCAGGAAATACATGACTCTTACCACCTATTAAAAATAAAATATACACTATAACAACTACAATTTTATCACTGTAGCATTCTTACCTAGTTGCTTAATTTTTTTTAATCGATAAAATTCATGGGTGTTGACAATTGCATTTTCTAATGGATTAAGTTCAATAGAGCCATGTATGGGATCGTTGTAGATCTTTGTCTATAATGTATATTAAATATAATAGTATATTATTATATTGATATAAAGTTTTGTAACAATTTGAATGAATAGCATTTAGGTATGTGAACATATTATATACGTGACATGGAAAAAGATCAAAATCTTCATTAGCTAGTACTTGTTTGTTTCACATATCTTTACGAATAAAAACAAACTTAATAGTGCTATTCAGGATTAATAGCACAAGTAACACCGATTAAAATGCCACGAGCAATTGGTCTATGAGTTCTATTAAATTTAATAGCGTAGGTTACTGGTGCTTTTACTCGCTAATAGTAGGCCAGTTTTTTTTCTTTAATCATTGGTACTGTAGATACACTGTATCATTTACTCACTATATTCTGTATTTCAGGATTAGCTTCCATTGGAACTTAATTGTCAACCTATAGCTATAGCTCTACCCCAAATGATTCTGTAATGTGCCATTGTACTGTATGTAATATTGCAGCTGTAATACTAAGCTATCAATTATTCTTCATAAAGACTTTGAATAACTGTTTTTGTGAAAAATTACAGACAAACTGCCATGTATACTGTAAGTATAGTGTTCCTCCAGGGGAGGATCCAGGGGAATGCACAAGGGTACCCATACAGGAATTTTTTTATCTAAGGTATCTTCTGCCCATTCTTTTTTGAATAAACGTCAACATTTTAGTTAAATAATTTCACAAGTTTTTGACCTAAATATATTTGGGACCCTCCTCATCATTAGTGCTGGAACTGCCCCTAACCTCAGTATCATGATAAAAAGATATTATACTATTGCTTAGTGTATAATGTTTCAATATGTCATACAAATATGAAAAATATACTTAACTGACATTGATATCGAAACTGTCCACTGAAACCTTCTGTCGCCCTATTTCTTCTAAAATAACTGCAATAGAAATGCATTTGGTATTGCTAGAGCAAGCTGATGTTTTTAAAAAATGAAGAACAAAGTATGTGTTCATTGTGAGTATGCTAGTGAAAAATATCTGATGCAGCACACTGTAATCTGTTTCTCACATATACATTGCTGATTGACTGTTCAACATAATATTCATCAGCTCACCTTCCTCTTCTGGCAAGTATTTTATTGCATCATTTTGGCCTTCATAACAAGCATATTAGATGCATTAAAACTTCTCACAAAATAGTTAGTTACTTACTGCAAAAATCCTTAATGCTTGTATAAACTCTTTTGTTCTGCTCAGTTGTCATTTTTACTTCAACCCTATTATCATTGCATACGGCTATTGAGTATATTAATAGCTACAATATATACATACAGACGTACCCTAACCTAGTAGCCTTCTTGAGCTTACCACACCCAAAATGAGCTAAAACAACAGTTTGTAAATGACATCTATATTAGGTAACCTTACTAAGTAATGAATAAAATCAAAATGTTTTAACTTTAAATATTCTAACCAAAAGCAAAAATGAATAGTGCTGTTTGTTGAAGGAAAGATGCTGTTTATAATCATAAAATTGATATGTATGCTATTAAAATCAAATTGCTCCATAGACTTTTTATGTACAATTGTTATGAATTAATTGTATTCATTAGTAAATTTTTGAAAATTCAAGAGTTGCTGATTCGTGTGAGATAATGCAGCCAAAAAGCCATGAATATAATCAAACAGTATGTTATGAATTTTCATAAGAAACATTTTAAGGGCCATTGAGCATGTGAGTTGACCTAGCAAATGGTTATGAATATAATCAATTAGTATCATCAAAGGCATATGTAGCAGTGTGTATTATATTATATATACACCATTAAAACCACTATTCTTCTTATTGACTTAGTAGTAATCTTGATTGATTGTATCCTAAGAGTCGATCATTTCTTTCCTCTTGCTGAACATTAGGGTTGTTTTTTTTTGCCCTGACAATGAAAAAATGGTTCCCAAGACACCACAGTTACATTGTATGAAGCTTGACTTAGTGTCTTCAATTTCATGTACTAGCTCAGTAGATTGAAAATAGTACTCAGCATGAGCATAACCACAGAAAAGTACACACAGATAGCCACCATTTAGAACATAGCTGACCCCTTTGTGTACTACGACATAGGCATTCTATCCAGTATAGTGTTGTTCAAACGAGTGCATGCAGAGGATACCAAATGCCAGAAGAGAGGATACTACTAATAATATCCTCCCTTCTAGCTATTACTTGTTGGCGAGCGTGCGTAGCGAGCGAGACACTTACACGGGTAACACAATTGAAAATTGGGGATGTTTGTTTATTGGCGAGCTCGCGAAGCGAGCGAGACAGTATATTGGGTGGATAATGCAAAATCGGGCATATGTTATATGTATGGATTGTACGTATGCCCCTTAAACGCACACGCGGGGAACTTTTTTCTCAAAAAAACACGGCTTTTTAGGTTTGACCACAGTTTATTCTTAAACTAGTGATGTGCTTCAGCACAAATAGTGAGCGAGCCACCATAGTGCACAAGTATAAAGCATGGTACAATCTGATAAAACAAAATCTTTATACAAAAGGCTACGTTCATTTTGATTGCCTGAACATAGACCCTGTTCACCTAATTTTAGAAGTATCATTCAGTCTATATAGGATTTAGGGGGTGCTTGACATTTTTTCAGAAAGAGTTTTCATTTTTTAGCTAGTCTATTTCTTACCGATAAAAGTATAATATTGGTAACTTTTTGTCCTGGTTGTTTTTCCACCTCCTATAATCGAGATTGTCTGGGCGCACCCCTACTTATGGATAACTACTTATGAAAGTTCAGTGAGTGGGAATAAATATCTATTTCAACAATGTCCAGCTTGATGTGCTGCCCTTTTAATGTATATGAGACACATTCCTGCTCTTTCAAGCAAATACATCCACTCTAGCTTAATTTACATGACTTGGAGAACTTATCAGGAATGACATGGAATAATTTTATAGCACGTAATGTGAATGCTATTATCCTGGAGATGATAAGTGAATAATATTCCCTTTATTTACAGCCACCTGTGATTATTACTTAATATATATAATATTTATATACTTATATACAGCTGTAGTATACTATACAATATCGATGACTTTAGTGAGACCCAACTTAGATGCTGTTTGAAATTAAAATCTCTACACACTCTCTGAACATTCCCACTCAATTCTGCTATGCATGGAATGATAAGAATCAAACGTTTCTTTTGCTCAGTATCTGGATAATTTCTAGAGGTAACTGTTTAGAGCCAGCCCTAATGCTAGTGTTGTCATAACTAACTCTTTGAAGTACTGTGTGTAGGTGTTTATTGTCTTTCTTTAAGCTTTTGCTTACAACAGATACCCTCCTAGCTCTCTGACACAAGCACAATATCATAGTTCAGTCATACTCTGGCTAAAATACTTATAATAATAATAACAAATTTGTTGTCAGAAAACCAAGACAACTATTATTTTTAATAGTATCTACAGTATGTAATTGACTGAGTTAAAATGAATTAGTTGTTATTGTGATATTAATTGCGATCGTTTAAATAAAAAAATTTTTTTATGGATTTCAAATAGTAATGAATGATTTTTTCTTTCACTTCATCTACTTCTGGAGTTCTTTACTTCATTTTTTACCAACATGCAAATTCTTTCTTAGTGTACCATTAAGCCTAAAAGGACTCTATTAAAGACTCTATTTTAAAAACATATGCTAGGATAGCTTTTATAACAATCAAAATGTTATGTCTTTATTGAATTTTTATATTGTTGTTGCCTCAACGTGGCAATATTAGTCTCTGCAGGCTTCAATTTCAAATATCAGAATAATCCCTTGAATGAGTATCATAGCCAGGAATACCTATTCTAGAATACAGGAATGAACTGGTTTTCAGTTTCAGTTTTGGGCAATCTAAAATCTCAGAGTTGAAGTAAACTGATGTTTATGGCTGCTAGCTTTTGTTTTAAAAAATTTACTCGCATTATTTTTTACCTGCACAAACATTGAAATCTAATTAAATTCTGGACATACAAATATCAGCTTTAAGGAAAGACATATGCTTAGCCTTCCATTCATTTATTTGTGAAATTGATATGTTAACTGAGAGAGCATATGATACATGTGCACCTCATAAATGTAACAACATCTGCTTATATAAACACAGCAAGTATTCTTGTTCCATAGAACTAAAAGTCATTCTTACATTAAATTGGTGCAATATATTATAGTAATTGTTTGAGTAATCATCTTATTAAGTTATATCTCACTCTGCACTATGGCAATTCAGTGAGTCACTATATTATGTGTAGTGGTGGTGAGATTTTTATAAGAGCCACTTAATATCTAGTCTTTGAACGGTTTATATTGCTCAACAACTGACATAACATTCAGCAAAATGTCTTTAATATCTTGCCATTCATATTATATATCACCACCGGAATCACTGACACTTCAAGTGTCAATAGTAGTTAAATTGAACTGGTAAGAGATCTTCAATTTCACATGGTTGTTTGCATCATAAGTTCCGAATACACAAAATCAGTTTTTGTCCTCAATAATCTTTTAGCTTTGACAAATATCTATTCAAACTTTTTTTCCAAAATAAATCAGTGACTAATTGTTATTGTAAACAACAGATGGATGAGATTAAAATGTTGAATGATATGATTATGATATTTTTCATCATTATTTTCCAAACAAAATTCATTCTATTAGTTGTTTATCATTATACAGTTATTACTGAACTCAAAATATTGAAGAAAGATTCATAATAATATAGCTTTATACTGTTCATATACTACCATATTATGTTACTGTATAAATCTGTAAAATCCTATGTGATCAGGTATTGTAGACATATATTATATTTAGAGAGAACCACTGACCAAAAAACACAAAAAGTTAAAAACACCAACCGTTTCAGCTACGTTTCATAGTTACGACCAAGTGCTTTAACATGTACCACCCTTAGGCTTTCACCTGTCATAGAAACTATTTATTTATTTTTGAATCATTACCACTGATGAAGGCTACAGTCCGTAGCTGAAACGTTTGGTGTTTTAACTTTTTGTGTTTTTTGGTCAGTGATTCTCTCTAAATATAACATAATGTTACTGTAGCTTGGGGATATCATTTACTTTTCAAATGATTATTTTTTTCTGTACACTTACGTGAAATTATAAAATCCTGGTGTGTTCTATTAGTATTGTAATACTAGCTTTCTTACACCATAGCAGAATCATTGATATATGGTCTTAATTAAAATTTAGAATAAGATCTTAAGAACGACAATTTACTCTGAGATTTTCTAGAATGTAAATGTTTGTAAGATTGAAAGTAAGATCTTCATTTTTCATATGACATGACTACAGTCACTAAATTTTTGACAACACAAGATAAATACCAGTAACAAATCTTAATTATAACACTCAAACCGTTATACTTATAGTATACTTAAACTCGCATAATATTTTCCCACAATTAAACTACGTTGGCCACACATTTTCGTATAATTTTTATAACTCATACCCAATCACAAGATTTGAAATACTGTTGTTTTATCTAAGAATTTTATTTTTACAAAATTAAAATATACTATTCTATTTAATTTACTTATTATTCTCTTACTATTCCAATTAGAAATGGTGAAAAAAAAAATGAATGCAGTAGCTATAATAAAGTCAGTATGTTATGAAATAAATGAGTAAAGCAATCTGTATTTTTTACTGTTTTTATTTTCAATAGAGGATTTAATTATAGCTAGCTAACTAATCTTTCAGTGAAAACAGTGAGTGTCCCAGTAAAATGTTCAATGGATGGAGAAAACATGTTGTGCTGCAGCTAAAAAAATTCAAGAATAAATACTCTTACAAGACATTTGAGAATAAGGATTATAGCGAATTAAAGAAATTTAACATGCTCGTCTGTAAATACACCTTCTCTTCGTTTCAAATTTGTAGGTTGGTTGGAATGAATTTTTTTCCCGTCAATTTTGGTGTTGTGTGATAGCTGAGTTAATTAAGAAAAGAAGCCATTTGACATTGACTTGCTGACTCTGAGTCTTAGCTGACAGCACTTAAAGTATTTCAAAACTTTTCTCATTTTGAAAGTACACTAAGCCCTATAACCACATTAATAAATGTTTACACTCTAATTTTCCCTTTATTATTATTCTAAAAGCTTATAATTATCCTAGAAATACACAGACTATGTAATTTAATGTGTATTATTTCTGAAAAAACAAAAACAAAACTAGCATAAGGCCTAGACAAAGTATGGTTGTAAAAGATTTTTATGCTCAATGTCAAGTCAAACATTCTAAAACTGACAAAAACAAAACAAAACAAGATAATGAGTAAGAATGCATCCATTTATGGTTTTCAACTACAAAATACATTGTGTCAGAATGGTGCCAATATCCAACATAAAGGTATAATCTGAAGAGTGGCTGCGTTATTAGTTCAATTGTGTTCTAGCTATATACTAAATTAGATCTAGAGCTCCTACTTATAATTTTACTAAGAAATATCCCCAGCTTGAATTAAGTACAGTGAAAGTCAGCGTACTGTTTCTGGCTTCTTCTACACAACACAATACTAATTTTCAGACAAAATTAAGTAAAACTTTGAAGTTGGTCTTTTGTTTAAAAAAGAATGTATGTTAAATGAGATCTGTAAATTAATTAAACACATTCAATATTAAACCTTTTATAATAGTACAATGAATTATGTCATAAATTAGCTTCCCAAAGGTATAGAATGACTGGTTGCAATGAAACAAGCTAATAATATATGTGCATAAGAATATGAATGTGTAATAACACCAACAACAACAAAATCTTAAAACTAATTAGCTTTTTACCGGTCTTGAATTGATAGCCTATTTAATTATTCTTTTTGTAGTTATAAGTTTTGTACATTAATATAGGTACATTTTAGCTTGGCTATACAATTGGGCAAAAAAGGTGATTGAAACTTGCTAGAATTAAAGATATTTTGGTAACTACACTCACTATCTCATCCAGATTGGTACCAGTGGTGTGCTTGAGCACAAATGGGAGCGAGTTTAACTTCTAGCATTCAAGCTACTAATAAAAGTCGAGTTTTTAAATTACATATTATACGGTAAAGGCTTTCAACGCCATAGTAACCACTCCCCGCAACTTTTTGAATTGAAAAAAAAAAAACATCAACAAAGAAAAAAAAGCAAAAAAAAACAAAACAAAACAAAAAAACAAAAACAAAAAAAACACGTCACATTCTTTAAAATTTTTCTTTGTGTAATAGTTGTATAAAACGCACAATACTTTCACATAACTAAACATACTTACAAAAGACTTACCTTGTGGTAAGTCTAGTGGACAAAGAATTTTCAAGTAAATACTGTTGCATAGGGCTTATGACTAATAACTATCAACTTACCACCGCCACTAACTCATAGAAATGGAAGTCCAGTAAGTTTTTTATTTTAAACTGCACCCGCAAAATAATTCAAAGCAGTAAACAATTCAATTTCTAGGATGATATGGGTAATGATCGCTAAACCAGAGGATACTGTTTAGTGACGTTCGGGATGGGGTCGAACACTGAGCTAACTCAAAATACGATAGGGTTAAAGTACAAAATGACATACGTACGTCTAAACATATATACAAACAAACAAACATCCCCGATTTTCAATTGCGTTACCCATGTAAGTGTCTCGCTCGCTTCGCTCGCTCGTCAATTAATCACTATAGAGTCATGTAAGCACCAAAAACTTGTTTAGTTCAATATGTGTAAACGGTTGTTAATTATACCAGTGGTGTGCTTGAGCACAAATGGTGAGCGAGCCTTAAACTACACTATTGTTAAATGTTTGATTTTAACCCTCTCGTTCCTGAATTGTTTTGACGCGCGCGGAAAAATCTAATTTTCTACCGCGGAATAGAGCAGTGCCGTTTTATTTTTTTAACTCGATGCTGGCTGGGAAAACCCCATAGCAACCATATATCAC
>WLWI01001503.1_pt1 | contig 20188 bp, 11 predicted proteins | sample 6701501 | NCBI WGS metagenome assembly WLWI01 (sample SAMN12718690, study PRJNA515312) | sponge metagenome | isolation source: marine sponge | host: Mycale hentscheli | place: New Zealand: South Island, Marlborough, Capsize Point | collected 2014-11-01 | reverse complement strand
AGGGGATAAAGAAAACCCTGCCGGGCGGGAGGGCTGCCCCCCCCCACCCCCCCACGGGGGGGGAAGGGTATCTTCCCCCCCCCCCCCCCCCCCCGGATGGAGCAGTGGCTGACAGGAGTAGCAGGATTCCATCCAGGCCGCTAGGTGTGGGATGCGTTGCCTGATTTCAGCGAACATGGACTCTCTGCTAATGCAGTTGAAGGCGTTGGAGAAGTCCAGGAAGAGGCACCAGCACTGATCTGGGTCATCAGAGGAGGAGAGCAGATGTGAAGTGAACCAAGAAAATCCCTGGGAAAAAGCCGAGGAAGGCGCTCTCCGAAGCAAACCGGGATCTTTAAATTACGGAAATACTACATTTAATTTTTTTTTTTTTTAAGTAAAAGATTAACAATACAACTGGTAAAAAAAAGACAAGAAATATACAAAAAGGTCAGACTACACCGTCCAGGGAGGGAGGTATGGTGGGGAGACGGTGGAGCCGCAGGGATGCATTGCCCCTCCAAATCCATTTACTTATAAACGTAATTTTAAAAAGTAGCTTTTAGTGTTAGAAGTTAAAATCAATCATATAACGATAATCTTTTAGGCTCGCTCCCATTTGTGCTCAAACTATGTGTTGACGTACTATGTCATTTTGTACTTTGACCCTCGCATATTTTTGTGTTAGCACAGTGTATGACCCCGTCCCAAACTGCACTAAACAGAATCCTCTGGTTTAGCAATCATTATCCCCATCATCCAAAAAATTACTGCTTCGAATTCTTTTGGGGTGCAGATAGCACTCAAAAACTTACCGAGTTCCATTTCTATTTGAGTTAGTGGCGGTGGTAAATTGATACGCTATTTGTCATAGTTAAGCCCTATGCAACACTAATAAACTTGAAAATCATTGTCCACTAGACTAACTAAGAAGGTAACCTTGTGTAGGTGTGTTCAGTTGTGTGAAAATATTGTGCGTTACTACTATTACTTAGCAAGAAAAATGAGGTTTTTTGGTTTCTTTTTTTTTTTTTTCAATTTAAACAATAGGGGGAAGTGGTTACTATGGTATTGAATCCCTTTATCGTGCATACATAATTAAAAAAAAATTCGACTTTTTTTTGGTAGCTTGAGTGATAGAAGTTAAAATCAAACGATAAATAATAGTGTTGTTTTAGGCTCGCTCGCCATTTTTGTGCTAAAGCACACCAATAGTTAAATTATGTTATAATCAGAGTTACGTACATTTTACAGTACGTGCACCCCATTTCCCAAGGGGTACCTAACTCTGAAGTTCTACTGTTTAGTGTGGACGTACTTATGTCATTCAGTACTTTGATCGTTGTGTATTATTGTAATAGCAAGTGTTGTTCGACCCCATCCCAAACTAGTCTGACGGGAATGGGACCCACGTAGCGCACAAAGCGCTTGGAGGGTCTGGAAACAGTGCCATACCAAATTTTGCTCCGGAGGAATGTGGAAGTACTGAGTACCCCACCTCTTTTATACCTGAATTTCTACCCCCAATTAACACAGACAACACCGCTCCAACTCCTGTAGAACTGGCATCACACTCAAGCACAAACACATCACTGTTACATGGTACATATAACCTTGATCGCTAAACCTAGCGTTGAACGGACGTACAGGAATTTCTATTTGTGGTGAGGAGAGCTATTCCTGGTCATTTGCTGCTAATGGTAATTGACCGCTGCAATATATGTGAGGCAGAAAAAATTTGGTATGGCCACGTGCACAGACCCTTACACAGCTTAGAGACTGTAAAGGGTCTGGCTACGCCAGATGAGTCCCAAACTTCACTAAACAGAATACTCTGGTTTAGTGGTACTACTCTATCATCCTAAAAATTGGATTGTCTACCGCTTAGAATTCATTTGCAGGAAAAATTAACAGTCAAAAACTTAACGGAGTTCATTTCCATTTGAGTTAGTGGTGGTGGCATAATGCACTATTTGTCCTAGTTATAAGCACTACCCAGCAGTATTTACTTGAAAATTCACTGTGGCATAATGCACTATTTGTCCTAGTTATAAGCACTACGCAGCAGTATTTACTTGAAAATTCACTGTCCACTAGGCTAAACACGAACGTAAGTCTTGTGTAGGTATGTTCAGTAGTGTGAATGTATTGTGCGTTACAACTACTAAGTGAAAGAATATCACAAAGAAAACGTTTAAGGGTGCCCTGCCACCGGGACCTGTGGTCGTTTAATCATTCAGTATAATACCGCAGAACCGCCCGTAACCCAACCCTCGCATGCAATCTATTCACGCGTGGCCAGCTCTCAATTTCTACGCGGATCAATTAACTTTGGCGCCAAATTACCGCGAAGCAGGAGGACAAACGGGTCCCGAGCTATAACTTTATAACTGTAGTGTACTAGTCTGAAACAGTCACCTCAAATAACATCCTTCTATTATACTTTCAGGGTACGGAGTGAGGCTGTACTTGTGAAGCCATTGGAGCAGCTTAAAACTCTGTCTCAACGGTGACCAACTCCATCCTGACTGGTACCAGCTCCTACTATTCCACCAACCTTGTATTCAGACTTGGCTGCGTATAGACTCCGTCATCATCACTTCAGTTCTTTCTGTCGGGATTGCTACCGCTATATTCTTCAGCCATATCACCTACAAGTCTGAAATTTGTGCTGAACTACCCCGCTCTCACTAATGAGCAACCAACTCCAAGCAACATTGGGAATACGCCGTCACTTCTGCTCCGGGGACTAACCTTTTGCAAAGTTACAACGGCCATCTCACGGCTCATTATTGTATTTCTTATTTTTGTTTACAAATGGGCTCTTTTTAGAATTACCACAAGTCAATTGATTATGCTCTTACCAATAAATTGCGCGTTCGCGGAGCTCAACGTTATGGGGGGCGGGGTAAAATAGCGAATCAGTAGTCAACTTGAAAATATAAATCGATATTTTGTGGAATTGTATCATTGAATTGAATCCAAATTTTGCGCACAAGCAGCATACCCCCCTTAGAATAAAGTTACAGAGAGATTTTTTTAGAATAACGCAGGAGTAAAACGGCATGAAAATTTTACTATTTACAAAAAAAGAAAATAGATATTAGAAAATATGGTTCTGTAATGTTGCGAAGAAGCCCGCTAGCTACCTCTGGAAAAAAAATGAGCACGCTAGTTCTTTCGGCCACATCGAAATAACACCGAATAGTAGCCGGTGTCGTCGTCCCAGACGGGTCTTCATTCTTCAAATTTGGCTTGCTGGAGTCCTCTATTGGTGCTCATTCCATCTGTAACAACAAAGTAAGCCCACGGTACACAGAAAAAGAAATATAAAGACATAGCAAAAACAGTCAATTTGGGTTACGGGCCTCGGTTTCGGTGGCAGGGCACCCTTAAAAACTAATAAATGATGGCAAGAATTGTGACAAAGCAAATATTATTAACTCATCAAACACAGAGAAGATGAAAAATGAAAGCATCAAAAAATTATAGCTCTGTAGAGTTGAGAAGCTGATTACGATTGAAATAAATTTAAGTTATATTATAACTACTTCAAAATTAACAAGTAAACAATATCTCAGGGTGAATTGTATTTATTTCCATGATCACTACGACAATGATATCATTAATCCTTAAGAGTGTTTTTCCAAACAGCTAAAATGGGTAGGCTTACTATTTCTGTCATATCAAGCTAAGTTCATAACCAAAAAATAAAACATAAATATCAGTAGGTTCACAAAATCATACTTTTTCATGATCTTTGTAACTCGTGAGGAGATATTACCACTGTCCCTAATTAAATTGTTTAATTTAAAAACTTCTGGTTATTTTTATATTATAATATTTATCTCAACAAAGCTTTAACTAAAATTTAAACCAATACTTTGAAAGAGCATGGTTTTTCCTTCAGTTGGATACATAATAAGTGTATGTAACATTTAGAAATAGGTAGCTACTATGTTAACTATTGATAGTCATGTTGTTATCTTTCTTTGCAGTAAAAGTGATCAAAGAAGTATCTCGTTATTTCCAAAGAATTAGTTGAAGTTCATCACAATTGTAGAAAAGAAGAAATGTATGATTGACAAATTTTATGATTTATTTAAATTTCATCTAAACACTCACACTGTTGTTCATCACTAGATATTTTATTTACATTCCATTCCAAATCACCACTTACACTAACCACTGAATGACCATGCTCACTATTGAATAAATACCTTTTACTGTGGCTTAGCTCCTCTATTTCGCTATCACTGGAGTCCAAATGCAACGAATCTTCCTGTAAATTAGTGATAAAGTCGACAGCTGCTGCCTTCTTTGTCGGTGATTTTCAACTTTTTCAATAAAATATTTTTATACTATTTAGACGAATGGAAACGCAATCATTACGTACTCTGAAATACGGAGAAAATGATGGCGCTAGTAAAAATGTGCTAGCACCAGTGATTGCGCTTAAAAATATTTTAGAAAATTTCACTTTAAAATTATATTGCTGCGAGCTTAAGGGTTAAGATGTTGATGGCATTAATGAGGAGTTCAAGTTTCAATCATACAATCAACCACCAACATCACGTACAATTACTAAATATTTTGATCACATATTATGACCAAAAAAAAATTGGGTTAAAGTTTATATATACATAGCTAAGCTATGTTGTTTGATATGCGTGCTCAAATATGCACTCATCTAATATAGGTTCGGTGTGACAAATTATCTCAGACAAGGTAGAGTAATGTAATTATTGTAATAACTATTTGGTAGATTTAACAAATGATTGTGGTTCACATAACAACTTTACCTCGAGTTCTTTTATTCTTTTATTCTTTTCTTTAGTTTCCTTCATGTGTAGCACATTGACTATGTTGATGGACCTCCCCAGATTCCCTCCATGTATGTTCTTCATTGCATCCTGTACTGGTATTAGTGTCTCCAGTAGTTGCTCAGCAGTAGGTCTTGTTTGAGGAGTATTGTGCAGGCAATTAGTCACCATCTCTACTAGAATAGGATGAGACTTCAATAACTGATCCTCCAACTTCTTCATGTACACCTCACGACGTTCCACCTCAGTGCGACCAATAACTCGACCAGGATTGTGTGGATCTGAACGTGTAGCCAATAGCAGCTCTCCTGGAAATATCTAACCATTATTAAAATTGAATATATATATTCTTCAATAAACATTATAATATCGAGTAATGATCAATAACTTTATCACAGATTAATATTAGTGAACTTTTATTTGATACAACACTACGTAAGACAAACACTTACACAGAACACTTAGAAAAACATTAATTAAATAAAAAATAGCTTTGCACTAATAGTGTACATTGAATACTCAAGTTCGTTTTACCTGTGTGAGTATGTAGAGGGCAAGATGTCCGAATGAGAACACATCTAGAGATGGGCCGTATCTGTGGCTCTCGCTGAGAGCTTCTGGTGGCATGTACACTGTGGTACCTGGATTCTTTGAGAGTGTTTGGGCTAGTTGTGTTGGTTTTAAAGTTACCATACGAGAGTTTCCCATGTCAGTGATCTTAGCTGTCAGAGAGGATGTGAGGAGGATGTTCCTCGCAGTCAGGTCTCTGTGGACTATTGGAGGTCCTCGACTATGCAAGTAAACTAAACCGCTGCCTGTTTCTGTAAGAATGGAAATCTTGACTGCAAATGGAATATTAGGGGCACACTCCAGGAGGTCGTCCACACTCATTTCTAGTCTCTCCATCACAAGTAGAGGTATCTCTGATCCCTTAAGGAAACACAGGCCAAGGAACTGTGTTATGTTAGGATGTCGTAGACCTGCCATGAGTTGACATTCTCGTTGATATCTGTCTACAGTCTCTCCAACTCCTTCATTACCAGGATCCAGCAATAGTGGGTGTATATACTTGGCAGCACACAAAACTTTGCTGTAACTTACCTGAAATAACATCATTGATTAGAAACGAATCAAAAAGTGCTTCACAGGTTCAGTGTTATGTAACAAAAATGGATATTCACTGTTTAGTGCCTTCAACTGTTTGCTTGAATAGTCCAAATAATTTTATTATTAACTGACCAAAACTAAAGGTAAAGGTTTGAGAACATGACCGCCGTTTTAGCTTTCAATTATTATAACATTTAACTTACTTCTAGCACTGAGCCATATGAACCTGTTCCAAGGGTCTTCCCTGTAGGTACCACCTGGTCTAAGAAATACTGTTGTAACTTTGAATCTGTTCTAAAGGTTCTAGACCAGCCCAGTCTTCTAGCCATTTAGCTACTCAGCATCCTCTCAGGGACTATGTAAGATCTATACTCACAACAAAGGCCTTATACCGTTTCTGCACTTCCTGTCAAGCCCAATACGGAAAAGGGTTTCGTCTGCGCCATCATCCAGCTTTTAGGGTTTCTGCGTTGACAACCACCACAGAATACACCACTGTGACTACCAACCGCAAGAATGTAGCCACCACAGCACAGTAGTAGTACAGGCCTACTCACTATAACTTTATAATACCACATGGAGTCAAAAGCTTGCTGCGAAAACCTTTTGAAGAACTGCAATAATAGTTTGCAGTATTAGAGGTGATGACTGCATAGAAGGTGGGTTAAAGCTACTGAATCATATACTAAATAAAATTGAAAATTTACTATATCCAGAAAATTAGATGTTCAGTAAGCTAATCACCACTGTATACTATGTGGGCCCCCAAAATTGTGGTGCCTGGTAGTGCTTCAGACTTCACCTATACTAATTTTCATTTATGAGAAATATTAAAGTTAAAAATTATGAATTATCCACTATTTAAGGACATTCATGTTTAAACCAACCACTCAATTTATGAGTACTTGGCACAGTGTTGACCCAATATGTAATAATCTTGAGATATGTTCACTTCTAGTCAAACCTGAATGACTGACTCAGGTAACCACTTTATTTGAATAATGAGCTAATTAAAACAGGGTTCAATGTAACCTACTGCTCAACAAAAAATCTCACTTAGAATTTTCTTGACTAGGTTTAATAGCATTATGTTTTCTACCTCGCTATCTTGAAACCAGAATATAAAAATACTGAAGACTAAGATGCAAAAAAATACATGTCAGGGGGCACTGAGTTGAACGTGGACCACACTCCCCACTACTTTGCAGCAACTTCTATCACCCCTGCTTCAGTACTAGTAGATTTTACTTTATGCTATTAAAACTTGCTCAAGTACAGTGTACTTGCAAAAAATATGCCCCTTTCTAGAGTACTTGTTCATGTTCTTGAGAAGCTAATTTTAGTAAGAATCAGTCTTCCTGAAAGTTGATTTCAATGTTTGTATGAGCAGAACAAAATCAGTAAATTGAGAGGTGAGCACTGGCATCAAACCAAAAAAATCTAAATCAGCTTCCAGGTTATAAGTTATTCAGCTTGGTGATGTTGTAGTATACATGTCAAAGTTTGTAATGTTAGAGATGAATTATCGAACTTATATACTTATTTCATAACATATTTTGTAATTTTGTGGGGTGTCAAATGTTCAGTATCCCTGTCTACTTGTTTGAAATTCCAGCAAGCTGGTGTTTAATTATCAAGAAAGGAGGTATTCATGCTTTACCAATTTTTTTTTTAATTAAAGATTAGTAGTTATAAAAAATGGCTAATAGCTTATGGGATGACAGTCAACAATAATAACATTTCTACACATTTTTTTATTCTTCTCAGAATAATATTACTTGTGAAAATTTTATGGCTAGTGTTGTCTTGTGCCTCGGTGCCAGCATCCTTCTCCTTGTGATATTTGCATTTTGGTTCTGTATTTTACTAGACAACACAATTCTCATGTGGAATTAACTAACTGAATTATTGCCCACCATAATATAAACACAGTCACAGAAGCTAAGGTGAGTGTGTTGGTACATGTTGACTGAAAGAACTCTGTGAAGTGAAGAAACCTCACACAGCATGCCCTGGAGTGTGGAAGTACAAGGAGTAACCATCTCTTTAAGCCCCACCAGAGTCTCAGTGAGCAGCACCCATCAAACAAACATAGAGAGTTAAAACATAAACAGAGTTCCATGAATGGTGTGATGGAGCTACAAAGAGTAACAACCAAAGTAAGACCCAAATGAGACCTAAACAACAACAGCAAAGAAATACACAATGTGCAGTGTAAAAAATTTCTTCTTCTATTTTTTTTATCAAGATGTTCACAAGTTTTAATCACAATGTTTACAATTTCACAGACATGTACATAGGTCATGAAATGGAGTACTGGAAATATTTCCAAGTGAAGGTTATGGACATGTTTTAATCCATACACCACCATTATTGTTGTTGTTTTTGTTGTTTTTGTTGTTGATATTTGCTTTGTTTTATATTTCATTTCTGTAAGTATACTGATTAATATTAGCAAGAAATAATACCCTAAAGTACACTGTAAAAATTATAGCGTGTCCTTCACACTTTACTGTTGATATATATATGGCCTCCTTTCTGAATTCCACCACTTACCCTCTGTGTGTGCACCTATAACCTAGAAGGCAGGTTGAGATAATATGCCCCCACACTAACGACTAACTCTAGTAAAAACTGAATGTGGTGAGGTGAATGTGGTAGAACTGCAACTGGGAGTAGAGTAGGCTGCCATCCGTTCCTGTACTAGTGCCAGTGATCCAAGCTATTTTATAAGCTTTACAGAGGTTCTCCTTACAACGTTCAAATTGCTTAGATAGTTTTGTGTAATAAAGAATCAGCAGCAGAATTTACAATACAAACCAGCACAAAACAGCTCCTATAAAGAGAGTTCTGCTCATGCCCAGAAATGAATGTTATGGTGCAATTCAAAGGTGTGTAGTATGCAATCAAGGTGTGTGCTGTGTTAACAAGTTCAGATGATGTAAGACATGCTAATGAGTTAAGATCTACTGATAAACAATATTATTTATTATAGTTTAATAGTGTTCATGTCTGTGCTCTTGTAATGTGGTACTTTACCACATCTCCCCCTTCTTCCAGATTGAGGTCTCCTTCAGCAGCAGAGTCTTATTCTTCAGTGGCTGTCCATAACTGTCTGGACATAGCATCTGCTACATTGTTAGCATGTCCAGAAATATGCACAATATCAAAGTTGTACTCAGCTAATTTGATCTTCCACCTTATTTTATTAATCTAGCACTTGGAGGGTTACCACTAAAGATATGGACCAAGGGCTTGTGATCAGTGAAAATCTTGAAATAGTTGCCAGCCAGGTAGTAATGAAAGTGATGCACTGTTGCAAGTACTGCTAGTGCTTCCAGGTCAAGGATTGAGTAATTTCTTTCTCTAGTTAATAGTTGCCTGCTGTAAAAACTGCAAGGCTGCCAAACTGAATTCTTATATACACATAAAGTACCTCCAATGCCAGTAGTTGATGCATCAGTGAAGATGCAAAAAAGATCAGAAACCTTTGGGATGATAAGTGATGCATGATTTACAATAGCTGAAATTATATTGTCAAATGCAGACCTAAACTGATTAGTGATAATGATTTTGGTTTTGTTGTCTTTGGGCAAATGGCCATTGAGAACAGTGGTATGATTTGCTAAACCAGGAATGAATTTTGCATAGAAGGTGACTAATCATAAGAATGACTTTAGTGAGGTTCTTGTAATAGGGATCTCGTACTGAGAAATCTGAGTAACTTTTGCCTGTAGAATTGACATCCTGTCTTCACCCACATGATATCCTAAGAAATCAAAAGTAGAGAAACACCATGAGCATTTGCTCTTCTTAACAGCGAGGTTGGCTGATGATAGTCTGATGTGACAGGCATGGGTGGGCTGCTATATTTAGAGATTGATGGCTCTGTGATGTTCAGTTCAAGCAAATTGTCAATCTCATTTCTGAAGGCTTTTTGGTGAGCTATGGGAACAGAATATGTTGGTGACCAAACTGTGCTGTTACTTGTTATGTAAGGGTGATTGAATGAGAAGTTAGAGTTGTGAGACCAGGTTTCTCAGTTAATACAGATGGGAATTGATCCAAAACTTTGGAGAGCTTAACTTGTTATTCAGTGAGAGAAATAGGTTTTGGTGTATTGTGAGAACAAGTGACAAGGTCAGTGGAGTTTTCCTCAGGAATGATGAGTGTTTTGTTTATGGGGAGTGATTTCTTGAGTTGTGAGATATGAATAGTCTTTGGTTTTGCTCTAGGTGAACCTTGTGGCTTTATGCTACAGTTCAAAGGTGGAATGAGTTTATGCACAACAAATGGGCCATCCCAGGATACTTCCAGGCATCTGTTGAGTCCAGGAATCCTTTTTGTACACAACATCCATTGACTTTAAAATTTGCTGCAAGAACTGCTTCCTTGTTAAGTCTTGATTGGCATTGTTTACTGGCTACTGAGCTGTTAACATGTTGTAGCTGGCATGAGATAATGTTGTCCATATCCTCAATAAACTGAGGCAGGTTAAGGTTTGGTGGTGAACTGTTTGACCAAATAGACTTAAGTGTTGACAAGATGTATGGTGAAGGTTTTAAAAACAATATTTCATGGGGTGTGAAACCATGTCATGACTGTGGCATATTTCTACAAAAATGGAGAACTAGATCAATGGCAACTGGCCAGTCAAGCCTATTCTCAATGCACTTTGAAAGCATAGTTTTGAGATTGCTGGGGAACCTCTCTAGCTTGCCATTGCTCTGAGGTCTATAGGGTGAGGTTTTCATTCTTTGAACACAAAATTTGTTGTAGAGATAAGAGACTGTTGATGATAGAATAATGCTACCTTGATCTGATGGATAACAGTGATTTTGCAGTGGTTGCTGCTGTGTAATTGGGTAATGGTATGGCAAAGGAGTAGCCACTTGCCATTTCCAAGGCAGTGAATGTATATCTCAATTTGTTCTTTGATAGTGGAAGAGGGCCTACTATGTCAATAGCAATCTTTTCATTCCTGTTTGTGATGATTTCAACTTCCAGCATGGGCACCTTTTGGCCTCCTATTTGTTGTGTGAAATGCACTTTGGACAAGATTGGATGTGAACTCTGATATCATCCAAAAGCTTGGGCCATGTAAAATGTTTATTGAGTAACATTCTTGTGGAGTTGATTCCACCATGACCAAGGCCTTCATGGGCGGCTACTAAAAATTTCTTTCTTAGTTGTTGAGGCTCTACTAAGGCATGGGATATGGAATTTTGAATTGAAGTGAGACACATTAGAATACTATCCATGATGAAGAAATGCTTCTGATTATTGTGGGCATACTCCCATAAGGGTTTTAAAGATTCATCTTCTTTTTGCATTGTCATAAAAATGTCTCTGGTAATCCCGTCAAATGATAGAGTGGGAATTGCGACTGGTGATGCAATATGATTTGATTTGGACAGCAAGTAAACTTCCACTTTATGTGCATCCTGGGCCCATAACTTGTTGATTCCATTCAGGTTTACTTGGTTATTATAAAAAAAAATGTGTGATCGTGTAAGGAACAAATATCAGGTAAAAGGGGGATAAAAAATAAATCGTGCATTCATATTATGATGTACAACAAAAGCTGGGTGTGCAGGAGAAGCTCTAGCAATAAAATTAATGAAACAATGAATATAATTAAGGAAGTAATAATAAATGAGTGTTTAGAAGAATGTGGTGGGGCTACACCACACAGATCAACAATAGAATGAGTGAAGCGCTAAGGAGCCACTTGTGTTCTGATGTATGTCGGAAAAGAGGGATTGCTTTGGGATCTGTCCAGAAAGCTTTGAGTGCTGCGATGATGTTAGAAGTTTACCAAACACTAATTCATGCTGAGTCAGATCATGTCAAGAGTGAGGCATATGGCGAATGTAGTAGATTGTCAAGTCTCGCTTGTTTTCGATAATCTTATGAAGTACAGAAGCGCTCGAGCTGTTTATTAGTTTCTGGGTGGTAAAACTAAAATTGTAGTCTTTGCTAGTGAAAGACTAAAACTAAAATTAATCTTGAAAAAAAATTTGTCAAAAAACTATGACTACAACTAAAATGTATATGTTCAACCAAAACAACATTAATTAAACATAAAGTGTTGTATAGAGGGAAGAGAAATAACATAAACATATTAGTTACAGTGTTCAAGTTACAATTAGTGAATTGAATGGAAATGAATGCAAATGAGTGATGTGTAAGTTCGTTATGTGGAGTTTGTTCTGAAGGTATGATTATTTCACCACAACATCTGTGGGCTTGTCCCTTGCATCTACTGCTTCTCTTATGCCCATTATGGTTAGCTACTATAAGTGTACACCTTTCTCCCAACCCAGTTCATCCACCAAGTGTTCAGTTTTCATAGGATACAATAAATTAATAAGGTACTTCAAACTAAACTAAAATATTAAATCCTTACAGTTCAATGGTTAATGCCCGCACTCTGCAATTGGAGGTTGCAGGTTCAAATCCCAATAATACTTTTTATTCTCCCATTTTTTCCCTCTTGTCACACATTTCTCCCATTAATGTAATGATGATGCTCTACTAACTCTGATCAGCTCATGAAATATTCATGAATACACACATTGGTGTTATCATCTATTATTTGAAATTAAAATTATAATAGCTAGTTTGTACAAAACAAATCCATAAAAAACAAAGATATTTATTAGTGAATAGTAGAATTAAACAGTTCCTTAAGTTTGCTATTCCCATCATGTCCTCCCATAACATGGACCTTGTCTGATGTCATGATACAGGTACAGTTATATACTGCATGTGGTAGTTGTCCAGCCTGGACCCAGGTATTAGTCTCATGGACATAGCGCTGGATGGTGGACATTGACTTCTTATTCTTCATGTGCCAACCCCCGACTGCCAGTAAAGATTTTCCAATGTTGAGAGGACAAGAGAGTGTAGACTTGAGTGAAGGTAGTTTGTTCCATATGTTGGAACTGTCTGATGAGGAGTGTGAAGAAAGTGCCGCCAAAAATACACTATAAACATCAGGAATCCAACCAACACCCTTATACCTTCCCCCCATGAGGTACCAGGTATCTGCTATTGTAGTAGACTTCATCATCCACAATGGTGTTGGTGTAGATGGTCCAATGGACCACTGCATGTTGGATACATCAAGTACCTCAACACTTGCTTGTAAACAAAATCCATGGCAACCACCAGCCACCACCAGCCAACTATTGTACGATGTAGCTGAAGGAAAACAGCGAGGTGTAGACATTGGAGGGAAGGGGTGTGTCCACTGGTTGCTGTCAGGCTGCCACTCTCCTAGCTCACTGCTATCAGAGTTGTCTCTATTTCTTCCTCCGACCACAACTAGTTTGTTGTTGATGGTAGTCATAGCAAACCACTTGGTACTGTATGGAGGTAGAGTGTGCCACTGGCAGGACTGTGTGATGTAGGCCATCACTATGTAGGCATCCTCATCTCTGTCAGGCCATCCTCCTCCAACATACACTGTATCATTTATCTCTACTGATTGGATGTAGTCACTCATAGCCACTGGCATGTCAGGACCACGCCTCCAGTCTAGTTCTAGTGGGAATGTCTAAATAATATACAAATACATTATCTGTAAACATTATTTACATCGTATTGCTAACATTTTATGTAAAGCATATTGTATATGTTATTTGACACTATATTATAAATTAAAAATCATAGTGTTGCCATTGTTACTGTTTATGTGCTATTTGCAAATTTTGATTAGAATTTTACAATAAATAGTTGGTGAGTGAGTGAAGCAAGTGAGACACTATACTAGGGGCAAAATTTGAGATATTTTTTGTTTGTTTCTTTTGTATGTTTGGATGTACATATGTCATTTTTGTACTTTGACCCTCACATTTTTGTGTTAATTATGATGGTTGACCCCATCTCATACCTCACTAAACAGAATTTTTTTGTTGGTGGTACTTACCTGTAAAATCGATTTACTCATTTGAATTCGATTTTTTCTGGTATGATTTGAATGTTGTGGGACATGCAGGTAAATTATAAACTTACTGGAGTATAAAATATACACACATATATAAATAATATATTATATATGACATACTTGAGAAAAGGGACTAATTATGTACAATCATAAATTAAAGGCCTGTTTGTCTGAATAGCAGCAAATTTTTTTGCCCACTATAATCTTCTATCCTTTGACTTCAAGAACAGCAAATTTGAATGGCAACACCTTTATTAAATGTCTAAGCAACCTAGTTAAACACAGCCACATTTTTCTCTTTCTTATTGCCTTTCTCAAGTGACAGAAAATTGAGCCTGCTTCAAATAGAAATTAGTGGGTGAGCTCAATGTGTTGCCCAAGAACAAATTGCCTAAACTAGGGGACACCATGGAAGTTGAATAATTTGCCTAGTAAAACTGGCCTATGCATTAGAGCTGTGCAGCAAAACCATAGACATAACAAACACGAAAGCTGAGTGAGTTCATGAGACTATTAATGAGGTAGTGATGTAGGAATCTGCAGACCAGGAAGCTTTTCTATTGCCTTAGATAATTTTTATGAGGACTCTAGAAAGAATCAGCAAGTCCCTGTCCCGACACAGATATCAGTGATGATGAGGACTTGTGTCACACTGCAACATGAGAAGAACATCATTTTGATAGCCCATTTTGATATATATTATTTTTGCAGACCAGGAAGCTTTTCTATTGCCTTAGATAATTTTTATGACGACTCTAGAAAGAATCAGCAAGTCCCTGTCCCGACACAGATATCAGTGATGATGAGGACTTGTGTCACACTGCAACATGAGAAGAACATCATTTTGATAGCCCATTTTGATATATATTATTGGTTCATTGATTTAAAATTTCTTTATACTAGTATTCATAGTTCACTTGTTCCTACGCAGGCAGGCAATAATAAGCTGGCTTGCTCACCTAGCTAAGGCACGTCTAATTGTAAACTTAGCCAAATAGACTAGTACTATTGTTACAACAGTTGACTATCTACCTATTGGGAAAAGGAACAAAACCAAAAAGAAAAAACAATGTGCACAACTTTCTCAAAACACATCCAGTGCTGTGCACACTACACCTGTTTAGTAGGCTCGCAACATCAGCTTTAAACTGAATAAACACGTCCTTCATCAACAAAGTAGGTGGCTTTGTCTAGTATTCATGACATAAGTAAATGTTGTATGTTGTCGGTAATGCAGACTTCCTGTTAGATTACAGTGGGTCTGCCAACAACTTCACAGAATAAATGAACACTTTAATTTCATACACACATTAGTCATTCATTTTGTATCTTGCACAGACTTGCAAACTAAATTCACTTCTGCCTGGTAATGCAGTTGTAGGGCCGATTATTGATATAATATTATGGGGAGCCTCAGCCCATGCAGATTCACCAAATGCTGATTTCCCCGGTAGCTGACAGAAATAGCGATCATCCCAGTAGCTTCGAAACTGATATCAGCATATGTCTGTCTGGTGGCAATGTCCATCAACTCTCTAGTTATGTGAGGACCCAGTAGCAGCCTTGGACAGAGTTCCTCCTGGGCTCCCATATTACAGAGTTTAATGTTAGCAACAACAAAAAATTGAAATACAAAGGTTTTATAGCAGTTGTTGAGATTACTGTGGGAAATTTAATGAAACATGCTACTCCTGCCGGTAATCTTAGTATCACAATACTTCCGGAGCGTTGAAACGGGTATGGCCAAGCGGCCATAGCCACACTAATAATTAAAAAAAAAAGGAGCATGTCTATTATGTTTCTACTCTTTACCTGAACTATTCATGACTCATTATCGAATATGGCCGTCAAAATTGAGTGGTCGATATGACTTCTGTTAGGATTAGATAGCTAATATCGAACATTTAGGACGATATTTATGGAACTCCAGACAATCCTGGTCTTTAGTTTACTGTACGATATTTTGGAGGAACAAACGTAGTTCAGAAATCCTTCCCAAAATGTTGGTCTGCAAAAAGGCCAGTTTTGCACTACCAGGTGACTTCCCATTGAGCTATTTGCCACAAATGGCAGGCATTTGTAAGTTCTAAGTATGAAGGAATCATTAATTTTAATTTTTTTTTGTCATTGTGTTGTTTGCTTGTCTAAGTAACAATATTAGGTTTATGATATGTACACTCTACATAATAGCTATAATATAACATAATAATATTTAAAATAATGAACATACTAATTGTTATAAAAATAGTTTGCTTTGTAATATAATAAATTATGGCTCGTACTGAATTGTTTGGTGAGATTACAGTGGCATTTGAATTTATTAGATACGCAGAGCATAGACTTAAACTCTGTTATATTGATAGAAAAACCATTGTTTTGTCTTTTCTATTAATAAAACTCATTACTTGAATAAACAAAATGGGTGTGGTTATAATGGCTGCATCAATTAGATCTGACTTCCTACTCCCCTGACTCCAGAGAAAGTGCTCTATACATGATACGAATAACTCATACGTCAGATTTTAATGCAATTGTTTTCTTTACTCTAGTGCTATCACATTATATACATACATAAAATTAACTTCCACACTGAGTTATGTTATGATATTAAGTTTTGTTTATTTGACATCTATTTCTGAGATATACAAACAAATTTTTCATTCATTCTTACTTAAAAAAAATATAATAAATACAGAAATGATATTTGGTACAATAAGAAGCCTAGAATAATCATACTTTTTCAAAAAATAACAAAAAACAAAAGCTGACAATCATATAATGTCTCCTTATAACCTTTAATCTCAATATCCATTGACATCACTAATTCATCTGTACTGAATATTTACCATTCAAAATATTAGAAACGGGTTATATATAAGTCGTTTTGATAAAGTTGCAGAATTACTTACTAATAGACTCTTGATAGACACTGTGCTGATACGTTCCCGTTCCTTTGTTAGCCGTTCCACTTCTGATTGGAAAATTTGTTTCTCTCTTTGATGGTGAGATTCTAGATGAAGCTTTTCTTCTTCATGATGAGATTCTAACTGAATTCTTTCAGCTGCTATCTGGTTCATCAGTTGATTGTTCTCAGCCTTCAGTTGATTGTTTTTAGTTTTCAGTTGATTGTTCTCAGTCTCCAGTTGATTCATCTGTTGATTGTTTTCTGCCTGTACTTGCATGACACTTGTCTCCAATTGATGTTTCTCTTCAATAAGTTGTATATTTGCAGATTCAAGCTTTTTTCTGTCACTTTCTAGTATTGTTACTTCTTTAGTCAATTCTTTATTTTCCGTTTCTAATCTATTTTCAGAAATCTAATAATACAACCATAACTTATAATTTATAACATAATTTCTGCAGAATTGAAAAGTGACTGTTGACAATTTAAATAAATTAGCCAGTAAACAATTATATTGTAAGTTTATGATAAATCAGTAAAAAAACACCTTTTGGTAATTAGTTTTAATTCAACAACTAAAACAACTCATGGAGAATCGGGAAATAGTTTGACCAAATGCTATAACAAAATATAAACTTGTAGGTTAAAGATTATAAAATTGAAAAATTACAGCTAGCTTGTTGCTTGATATGTTGTTCAAATACATAATCACATAATAATCAACTATAATTAATTGTAATTTCTCTAATCAATTCTCTTCCTTTTCTAATATTTTTCATTATTGTAGGTTTAAAGTGGCAACTTAACCTGGACAGAATAGAGTAATGTAATCATTTTTATAACTGCTTGATAGATGTAACAAATTATTGACTTCAAATATCGATATAAATCTCAAGGTTATTAACAATCCAATAAAAAAAACATGCCTTCCTGGTGCAATTGCGGCAAAAATGATGAAAATGTCAGAATTAAAATGCTAGCCATTGTATCATAACACCTTTTTGCAGAAAAAAAGCTTAGACCTAAAATGGACTAAACACTATTTTTTTATTTACCTAATATAATATGTGCGTAAAAAATTGTGCCTGAATATTCTAAATCAGATTTGCTTAAGACTAGAGGGATAGAAAAACCATTATTGATTGACTATGAAATTGAAAGTATTTTTTTTGTTTTCTAGAGGCCATTACTATAATTTCCAGTCCTAATCTTGTTAAATATTGTAATAATACAGTTTGTTAACACAAGTCAGAGGCTGTTACCTCAAGTTCTTTTATTCTTTTATTCTTTTCTTTAGTTTCCTTCATGTGTAACACATTGACTATGTTGATGGACCTCCCCAGACTCCCTCCATGTATGTTCTCCATTGCATCCTGTACTGGTGTTAGTGTCTCCAGTAGTTGCTCAGCAGTAGGTCTTGTTTGAGGAGTATTGTGCAAGCAATTAGTCACCATCTCTACTAGAATAGGATGAGACTTCAATAACTGATCCTCCAACTTCTTCATGTACACCTCACGACGCTCTACTTCAGTGCGACCAATAACTCGACCAGGATTGTGTGGAACTGAATGCGTAGCCAATAACAGCTCTCCTGGAAAAATCTAATAAATAATTTACATTAATTTTTTTTTGTATAATTCACAATATAGCAATTTGCTGTCAAGATTATTCTTATGCTTACTTTAAAGTAATACAATATCTATCTGACTAATGTTCAATTACTAGTAAGTAATATAAATAGGATCATTTGTAAAGTATTTTACTTGATGACAACAAAATGTCAGCAAAAAACCTATATACAATATCAAGAAAAAAATTAATTACATTTTAATAGATTTCCTTATGGATTACCAATAACTCAGTAAACTTAAGTTTGCTTTACCTGTGTGAGTATGTAGAGGGCAAGATGTCCGAATGAGAACACATCTAGAGATGGGCCATATCTGTGGCTCTCGCTGAGAGCCTCTGGTGGCATGTACACAGTGGTCCCCGGATTCTTTGAGAGTGTTTGGGCTAGCTGAGCTGGTTTTAAAGTTACCATGCGTGAGTTTCCCATGTCAGTGATCTTAGCTGTCAGAGACGATGTGAGGAGGATGTTCCTCGCAGTCAGGTCTCTGTGGATTATGGGAGGCCTTCGACTATGCAAGTAAACTAAACCGCTGCCTGTGTCTGTAAGAATGGAAATCTTGACTTGAAGTGGAATATTAGGGGCGCACTCCAGGAGGTCATCCACACTCATTTCTAGTCTCTCCATCACCAGTAGAGGTAGCTCTGATCCCTCAAGGAAACACAGACCAAGGAACAGTGTTATGTTAGGATGTCGGAGACCTGCCATGAGCTGACATTCTTGTTGATATCTGTCTACAGTCTCTCGAACTCCTTGATTACCAGGATCCAGTAATAGTTCATGCATACGCTTAGCAGCACACAAAACCTTGCTATACTTTACCTATAATAACATAATAATGGTAGCTAATAGGACACATAAAAAATTTGCTAGTAAATTTCATTTGTATTATTCTAAGATTGAACTTTTAAAAGCTTTTAGGCTAACACGCTTTACTTACTTCTAACACTGAGCCATAAGATCCCGTTCCAAGTGTCTTCCCTGTAGGTATGACTTGGTCTAAAAAATACTGTTGCAACTTTGAATCCTTTTTAAAAGATCTAGACCATCCAGGTCTTCCAGCCATACTTCCGTGAGGACTACAAATTTTCACTCCAGAACCAGAAAATGATTCTGCCACGCCCTTCGAAAGCTGCGCGTCAAAGGCAGGGCTTTGGTAAACGTCCACATAGCTGAACAACCGTAATAGGGCATTGGGCCAATTTAGCCCCGCCCCTTATCAACGTTGACCAGTTCTAAACATTCGGGAGTATATTGTACAGAATATATAGTTTAAACCAAATATATAGTTTCAACGGCTTGAGAAACTAAGTAGGCCTGCGTTTAATGATCTCTGTGATGTCTGGAACTTGTTAGTTAGCCTCAGTGGAGTAAGAACATGAAAATGATTGGGGGGGCCGAACTTCGTGGCCATTATGTAGTATTTATTTTTTTATTTTTGATGTTAGTAAATTGTGAAATATAATATACAAGTGTAAATATATGACCAGTTATAAAAATATAAGAATCAGTAGGTTGAGAAATTTCAGAGGTTGAGCTACAACAGAAACAGCTTTCAATAATTTGGTCTGAATTTTGGTTAGATGGCATTGAGGCTACAGACTGCACTGGTGTATCTTCATATTGTATTGATGTAGTTTCAAATACAGGTGTACCTTCACACTGCTCAGGAGCTTCAGACTGCCCTGGAGGTGTACATTCACTTTGCACTACTGCAGCCTCATATTGTGTTGACATATCTTCACAGTGCATTGATATAGCATCAGACTGCCCAGGTGTTGCTTCACGCTGCATTGGTG
>WLWI01001501.1_pt1 | contig 20196 bp, 13 predicted proteins | sample 6701501 | NCBI WGS metagenome assembly WLWI01 (sample SAMN12718690, study PRJNA515312) | sponge metagenome | isolation source: marine sponge | host: Mycale hentscheli | place: New Zealand: South Island, Marlborough, Capsize Point | collected 2014-11-01 | reverse complement strand
ATCTGCACTTTAGAACTTGACACATCTGTACTTTAGCACTTGACACATCTGTACCTTAGCACTTGACACATCTACACTATTGCACTTGACACATCTGCACGTTAGCACTTGACACATCTGCACTTTAGACACATCTGCACTTTAGCACTTGACATATCTGCACTTTAAAACTTGACACATCTATACTTTAGCACTTGACACATCTACGCTATTGCACTTGACACATCTGCACTTTTGCACTTGACACATCTGTACTTTAGCACTAGACACATCTGCACTTTAGCACTATATACACATCTGCACTTTAGCATTTGACACATCTGCACTTTAGCACTTGACACATCTGCACTTTACCACTAGACACATCTGCACTTTAGCATTTGACACATCTGCACTTTAGCATTTGACACATCTGCACTTTAGCACTTGACACACCTGCACTTTAGCATTTGACACATCTGTACATTAGCACTTGACACATCTGCACTTCAACACATGACACATCTACACTTTAGCACTTGATACATCTGCACTTTAGCATTTGACACATCTGTACATTAGCACTTGACACATCTGCACTTTAGAACTTGACACATCTGTACTTTAGCACTTGACACATCTGTACCTTAGCACTTGACACATCTACACTATTGCACTTGACACATCTGCACGTTAGCACTTGACACATCTGCACTTTAGACACATCTGCACTTTAGCACTTGACATATCTGCACTTTAAAACTTGACACATCTATACTTTAGCACTTGACACATCTACGCTATTGCACTTGACACATCTGCACTTTTGCACTTGACACATCTGTACTTTAGCACTAGACACATCTGCACTTTAGCACTATATACACATCTGCACTTTAGCATTTGACACATCTGCACTTTAGCACTTGACACATCTGCACTTTACCACTAGACACATCTGCACTTTAGCATTTGACACATCTGCACTTTAGCATTTGACACATCTGCACTTTAGCACTTGACACACCTGCACTTTAGCATTTGACACATCTGTACATTAGCACTTGACACATCTGCACTTCAACACATGACACATCTACACTTTAGCACTTGATACATCTGCACTTTAGCATTTGACACATCTGTACATTAGCACTTGACACATCTGCACTTCAACACATGACACATCTACACTTTAGCACTTGATACATCTGCACTTTAACACTTGACACATCTGCACTTTAGCACTTGACACATCTGCACTTTAGCACTTGACACATCTGCACTTTAGCACTAGACACATCTGCACTTTAGCACTTGATACATCTGTACTTTAGCACTTGACACATCTGCACTTTAGCACTTCACACATCTACACTTTAGTGCTTAACACATCTACACTTTAGCACTTGACACATCTGCAAATTAAACACTAGACACATCTGCACTTTAACACTTGACATTCATCTGCACTTTAGCACTATACACATCTGCACTTTAACACTAGACACATCTGCACTTTAGCACTAGACACACCTGCACTGTAGCACTTGACACACCTGCACTTTAGTACTTGACACATAAGCACTTTAGCACTATACACATCTGCACTTTAGAACTTGACAAATCTGCACTTTAGCACTATACACATCTGCACTTTAGCACTTCACACATCTGCACTTTAGCACTATACAAATCTGCACTTTAGAACTTGACACATCTGCACTTTAGAACTTGACAAATCTGCACTTTAGCACTATACACATCTGCACTTTAGAACTTGACACATCTGCACTTTAGCAGTTGACACATCTGCACTTTAGTACTTGACACATAAGCAATTTAGCATTATACACATCTACACTTTAGAACTTGACACATCTGTACTTTAGCACTTGACACATCTGCACTTTATCACTATACAAATCTGCACTCTAGAACTTGACCAGACCTGCCAACCTCCACGCATTGAGCGTGAAAATCCACGCATTGACCTTTTTCCAAGCATCCACGCACGCATTGCTAAAGTTCCACGCATTGGCACGGTCAGCAATTTTTGTTGTCAATAAGCAGCAGCGCCCGGCAGAGATGTCTCAGGTTAAAAAGAAGACGTTTTCATGTAAATTTAAGCCTGAATGGGTGGAGAAGTGTGGCAATGAAGTTAAGAGCAGCATCCCAGGTAACCAGCATTTTTTCTTTTGTGTTATTTGTGACAAAGCCATTTATTGTGAGCAGATGGGGGGAGCTGATGTGAGCAGACATATCCAAAATGCCTTGCACAAGAAGAATAAACTGGTTAAAAAGGAATCTTGCAGTTTAAAGCAGGTCAGTATAAGAAGTATGATAGGTTCAGATAGTGAGCTTAATTCTCAAGAATTTAAGGTCCGCTTTGCTGAAGTGAAATTTAGTATGTTTATTGCTGAGCATCACATTCCTATAGCAGTGATGGATCATTTGAGTCCATTAGTAGCCCAATGCTTTCCAGATTCCAAAATTGCCTTGGGATTTGCTTCACGTCGTACAAAAACAGCTTGCATCATAAATGATGCCATAGCCCCGCCCTCTCTCTTCTTCAGTCTGTAATTGACAAACTGAAATGGCAGCCCTTTTCTTTGTCTGTGGATGGTTCAAATGATGCCGGGCTTAAAAAGATGAATCCTATTGCTGTTAAATTTTTTAGCATTGATCAAAATAAAGTGGTGTTTAATCTCCTTGATATGTGTACCACCACTGGGAAAGATGCTGCTACTATGCTGAATCCATTGCTTCTGCTATTGGCAGTGTTATTGTTAAACATTCTTTGTCATGGGATAATGTTGTTGCCATTTCAATGGACAACACTTCTGTAAATTTTGGTCGACGTAGTGGTATTATGTCAAGGCTTCAAAGAGAATTTTGCCCAAACTTGTATGGTATGGGTTGCCCTTGTCATATAATACATAACACTGCTGAACAGGGTTATAAGGCTTTCTCTAAGTCATCAGGCTTTGATATAGAAAATCTTTCAGTGGATTTGTGTTATTGGTTTGACAAGTCAACAAAAAGAAAGGCTGAACTTGAATCGTATAGCCAATTCTGTGATGTACAGTATAGGCAAATATTAGATTTTTGCTCAACCAGATGGCTCTGTATGCAAGCAATAATTCGTCGGATCATTGATATGTATGAACCACTACAAAGTTATTTTCGCTCTTCTGGTCAGGAAGATAAGTCTAGGTTTGAAAGACTGAAGAATACATTTGATGATCCCATGACTATTTTGTATTTACACTTTTATAATCATGCCCTCCCTGTTTTTGATAGTTTGAATTTGCTTTTACAACGCCAAGACCCACAAATTCATCGACTACAAACATGCATGCAATGTTTCGTTAAAAAATGCCTTTTAAGGATTGTTGATTCATCTGTAGTTTCATCCTTGGATATTTGGACCTGTGATACTGCTGCTCTTTCACTTCTTCCTGATGATCAAGTCAATATTGGATCTCTAGCTGATGAAGGGCTCCACGCACTATTGGAAAGTGGAGATATTAGTGACCAGCAAAAATCTAAATTTATTTTAGCAGTCAAAACATTCTGGACAACAGTTCACAAATATGCAACTTCAAAATGACCTTATAAAGATGATTTAATTCTGAATAGTCAATGGATTGATTTCTTCAGAAAAAGTGAAGCTAAATTTGCTCAGGTGAAGTATTTTTTTAATCATTTTCCTTCATTGTCCTTCACATCAGTTGAAACTGATTCTTTGCGTGATGAATTCGATGACTACAAGACATTGACAGATGAAGAAGTCAATATTGAGAGTTGCTCTGTAGATATCGAATACAAAGATTCACTAGGAAACATGGTTAAAAACAAGGACTATAAAATAGATATGATATGAGGAAACATTGGGCATTTGAAATTATCAGGACCTGAAGGTGTTCGACGTTTTGGCCTACTCACTAAAGTGGCATCCATTCCACTGGCTATTCCTCATTCAAATGCAGATGAAGAAAGGATCTTCTCATCGGTAAGAAAAAAATAAAACAGAATTTCGTTCAAGTATGGAATTGGATCGAACTTTATCTAGTCTTCTTATCTGTCAACTGAACAATTAAGGACACAAGCTATCAGCCTAGCCGTAGTGTGGTGGTCAAAAGTAAAAAAGTTACTATACAGCTTACAATACAGAACATTCCAAAAAAAACAAGGACTAACTATGCTTGAACTTTAATATTTACTTTTTTTTTGTAATTTCCAAGCATTCACCTCATTTTCCAAGCATTTTTTATTCAAATTATGAATTTGTCCAAGCATTACTAGGAAAATGGTTGGCAGGTCTGCTTGACACATCTGCACTTTAGCACTTGACATTTCTGCAATTTAGCACTATACACATCTGCACTTTTTCCCTGACAACACTGGACATAGGGCAGGTGCCGTTCCACACCGGCAGGAAGCAGTTCCACCACTTAAGGTCTGATCGAAACCCCGCATTCAATCGCACTCGATGGTGCAATGCCCTAACCCCCGCTGAGACTTTAGAACTTGACACATCTGCACTTTAGTACTTGACACATAAGGACTTTAGCACTTGACACATCTACACTTTTGCACTTGATACTTCTTCACTTTAGCCCTTGACACATCTGCACTTTAGCACTTGACACATCTGCACTTTTTAGCACTTGACACATCTGCACTTTAGCATTATACACATCTGAACTTTAGCACTAGACACATCTGCACTTTAGCACTTGACCCATCTGCACTTTAGCACTTGACACATCTGCACTTTAGCATTATACACATCTGAACTTTAGCACTAGACACATCTGCACTTTAGCACTTGACACATCTGCACTTTAGAACTTGACACATCTGTACTTTAGCACTTGACACATCTACATTATTGCACTTGACACATCTGCACGTTAGCACTTGACACATCTGCACTTTAGCACTTGACACATCTGAACTTTAGAACTTGACACATCTGCACTTTAGCATTATACACATCTGCACTTTAGCACTAGACACATCTGGACTTTAGAACTTGACACATCTGCACTTTAGCACCTTACACATCTGCACTTTTGTACTTGATACATCTGCACTTTAGCACTTGACACATCTTCACTTTAGCACTTGACACATCTGCACTTTAGAACTTGACACATCTGCACTTTAGTACTATACACATCTGCACTTTAGAACTTGACACATCTGCACTTTAGCACTTGACACATCTGCACTTTAGCACTATACAAATCTGCACTTTAGAACTTGACACATCTGCACTTTAGCGCTTGACACATCTGCAATTTAGCACTATACACATCTGCATTTTAAAACTTGACACATCTGCACTTTAGTACTTGACACATAAACACTTTACCACTTGACACATCTGCACTTTAGCACTATACACATCTGCATTTTAGCACTATACACATCTGCACTTTAGAACTTGACACATCTGTACTTTAGTACTTGACACATCTGCATTTTAGCACTTGACACATCTGCACTTTAGCACTTCTGCAATTTAGCACTTGACACATTTGCACTTTAGTACTTGGCACATCTGCACTTTAGTACTTGACACATTTGCACTTTAGCACTTGACACATCTGCACTTTAGTACTTGACACATCTGCACTTTAGAACTTGACACATCTGCACTTTAAAACTTGACACATCTGTACTTTAGAACTTGACCAATCTGTACTTTAGTACTTGACACATCTGCACTTTAGCACTTGACACATCTGCACTTTATCACTATATAAATCTGCGCTTTAGAACTTAACACATCTGTACTTTAGTACTTGACACATCTGCACTTTAGAACTTGACACATCTGCACTTTAGAACTTGACACATCTGCACTTTAGCACTTGACACATCTGCACTTTATCACTATACAAACCTGCACTTTAGAACTTGACACATCTGCACATTAGCACTTGACACATCTGCACTTTTGCACTTGACACATCTGCACTTTAGCACTTGACACATCTGTACTTTAGCACTTGACACATCTGCACGTTAGTACTATACACACATCTGCACTTTAGCACTTGACACATCTGTACCTTAGCACTTGACACATCTGCACGTTTGTACTATACACATCTGCACTTTAGAACTTGACACATCTGTACTTTAGTACCTGACACATCTGCACTTTAACACTTGACACATCTGCACTTTATCACTATACAAATCTGCACTTTAGAACTTGACACATCTGCACTTTAGCACTTGACACATCTGTAATTTAGCACTTCACACATCTACACTTTAGCACTTGACACATCTGTATTTTAGCACTTGACACATCTGTACTTTAGCACGTGACACATCTGCACTTTTGCACTTGACACATTTGCACATTAGCACTTGACACATCTGCACTTTAGCACTTGACACATCTGCACTTTAGCAATATACACATCTGCACTTTAGCACTAGACACATCTGCACTTTTGAACTTGACACATCTGCACTTTAGAACTTGACACATCTGAACTTTAGCATTATACACATCTGCACTTTAGCACTAGATACATCTGCACTTTTGCACTTGACACATCTGCACTTTAGCACTTGACACATCTGCAATTTTACACTTGACACATCTGCACTTTAGCACTTGACACATCTGCACTTTAGCACTTGACACATCAGCACTTTAGCATTATACACATCTGCACTTTAGCACTAGATACATCTGCACTTTTGCACTTGACAAATCTGCACTTTAGCACTTGACACATCTGCATTTTTGCACTTGATACATCTGCACTTTAGCACTTGACACATCTGCACTTTAGCACTTGACACATCAGCACTTTAGCACTTGACACATCTGCACTTTAGAACTTGACACATCTGCACTTTAGTACTTGACCCATCTGTACTTTAGAACTTGACACATCTGCACTATAGTAGTTGACACATCTGCACTTTAGCACTTGACACATCTGCACTCTACACTTTTGCACTTGACACATCTGTAATTTAGCACTTGACACATCTGCACTTTAGCACTTGACACATCTGCACTTTAGCACTATACACATCATTTTGGTGAGAAGTACATACAAAATTCTGGGTGAGTTCACACCTTAAAAAGTGTAAACTCATACTTTCATTAATACTTAATTATTTTCATTTTAACCACACAGTTGATTCTAATGTCATATTTATATATCAACATTGTTTTTCAAAAAAATATTGGCGAACATTCAGTGCATGAACCCCAGAGCCCATTGTCAGAGGACCAAATCTTTGTGAAGTCTCTTAACTTGCTATGCATTTATAAGGTAGATTACGATAATAATAGCATTGGTTTGTGCCTGGACGTGAATATAATTAATGTTTGGTAAAGGGTCCATGTTGGTTATTACTCATTCCATAGAGTGTGAGTTTCACGCTATGTATGCATTCACACTATGTGAAAAATGTGAAGGACACGCTATGATTTCACAAATTTTCAATTAGCACTAATCACATAAATGAAATTGGGTGAGTGACATTGTTACATATAACTTTTTTTTTTTATCCTTTAGTTTCTGCATTTCAAAGCCTAATTACAGTACGATTATTGATTTTTGGTTGTATTTGGTACATAAAAAAGTAACTAGTAACTTGTATTGGTGGTGATACATGTGACACTTGTCTAGAACTCCATATTCTCACAACTGGAGTAGCTGTCATTGTTTAGTAATAGAACAAACAAATTTTTGATGAGTTATTTCAAATTTTAAAAAATTCTGAACTTTTTGAAAAGCTAATGCTGAATTACTAGCTAACAATACAAGACTTATTCTATATCAACTCTCACTTTTCTTTCCTCCTATTATTACCATAGTTACCAGTTTATTTGCTTAAATTAATTCAATAGCTATATACACTCCAAGTTCTGATGAAGAAAACTAGTATGATGCATGGAATAAGGACTTATAATTATTATTAATCTTGATATCAAAAGTCAAGATGCTTCCTTGAAGATGATGGCTAAAATTAAAAGTACCCGTAGTTACGTTCTCCTACCCTTCCCTTTAGTCTCATTTACCATATCTGCTACCATTCTAAGTAATATTTAATTAATTTAACTTACATAATTGATCAGTCATTAATAATTAAACAATTAAAATAACTTCTCCACTCATTCGAGTAAGACGCTGAATTTTAGATGGCGTCACCTTACCATTTCATTTTGGCGGGATCCAGAATAACTCGCTCATAATTTTGTTCTGATGTCAATGCAGCCTTTGAGCAATTAGCTATATTAGTGCAATCATCACAATGAAAGAGATGTACTAATAAACCTGTTAAGATTTTTTTTTGTAAGGCTACTTTTTTATTTGGAAAAGGGACGTCACATATCAAAATTGTTTCATAAAACTATTGCTAACATCATGTTACAACCTAGCGACGCAGCAGCGGCAGCTTCTTTTAACCCTCCGGAGACGAATCCTCGTGGTTCAACACCTGGAAACTACCACCCTGACCCTCTAGTCCAACGAAAACGTGGAATATGGCAGTGGATAACCTTCAAAGAAGTGGTTTTCGTGTTTCTCGTATGTAGTTCTGGAGCTCTGTTGTTCAGGTCTAAAGATGCCGTCCAGTTTGATACTATTTGGAAGGAAAAGATTGATACTGGTCATTTTGCAAACTTGAGATTTCCAGTGGAAGATGAAAAAATGTTAGTTTTAAAAGTAGAGAGGCAGTTAGGGGTTTGTACAAAGCACTAATAGATTCTTAACTTTGCCAAACCCACCAGCAATGCACTTACTCCTCTCCTTTTCATTAATCATGTAGTGAGTAATGCATACTGTCTCGGTTCTTGCACTCCAATTAGTACCACTTTTTCGTCATGACAACGTATGGCCTTTTGTTAAATCCTAATTGCTAAGGTTATTTCTCACAATTAAGATAATGTAAATAATGCTGCCTTCATGCAAGGTGATCTAATCTAATGGTGGGGGGGGGGGGTTGGATGGGTGGGTTGTTATTGTTTTAATTCATTTTTTGTTGTTTTTCTGCTGACAGATGATTGTCCATTCTTTTTTGTGTAAATTGGTTCGGCAATAGTGCTGTTTGAAATTCCTATATATTTTTTTCTGGTCGTTTCTTTAGTTCCGAGGATCATCATGCTTATAAGACATAAGACTAACTTATTATAAAAGTAACTATTGTTTTATATAATTCTTCTTCTTTTTTTCTTTTTTCACTCCCACGTGAGTCAGCAAAAATATTTTGACTGATTCCAAAACTGGCTTCATCAGAAGATAACGAACGATTTAGTTGACTCATAAAAATAACACAAGAAAGATTGAGCAAGTTGAAGTATCCTTTAATATAGTACAACATGATTTGAAATGAACCTTGTTGATGACACATGGTATCTAACTTTATTGTGGAAATAGGTAGAAGTTGTAGCTCACTATTCATCAGCATCAGCCATCACGCACACAAATAGTTAGTTTGTCGTTGTTCTTTTTTGTTGTTGTTGTTATTGTTTTTCCATTTTCAAGTGTCTCCTTTTTTTTCTCTATTGGTGGATGTGGTCTAGCATATCAATGTGTTGTTGATGCTGGAGTATTATTTTTTTTAATTGTGTGCATTCCTAAAGAATATGATGAATATAGCACAATAGCTGGTGTGTTGTGATTTCTATAATTTTATGCCAGGCCACGCCCATTGATATCGGATTTGGACAGCGACGGTGACATGGACGTCCTCATGTTTACCAGCCGCACTCTCCTCAAATTGGTGAGAGTCTCCTCCACCAAGAAGAAGTACAAACTCCCACACGAGCAGCACATGCTAGTGGATGAGGTAAGAGGAGGGCTTGGGGCTATTCTCCTACCGACTTCGTGTATCCTTTGCATCACACACCTTGTTGGCATTTCCACACACTCGGCCATTTTGTACTTGTTTTGATGATTGTTACTGTTAGTGGGAATAACATCTGCCTTTGTGTGTAAAGGCTTATGTGTGTGAATATATTTGTTCGAAGTCAGTCATTGTCGGCTGAAATAATTATTAGCAAATTTTCTCGTTCTAACAGCTAATATTGTTAAGTTTAATTAACAATATTGGTTGTTAGAACGAGAGAAAAAAAATTACTATTATTAATATATTTGTTACATTTGTTAGGCGTGGGCTGACATGATTGACTTTGGTGCCTCAGAGCATGTTAGGCCTGCTGCCATGGCTACCGGATACCTGCAGAAGTTCCAGTCCATGATACAGGTCAGGAAGCAGGTGGTGGTGGTTCTGCTCTCTGATTGGACCGTTCTCTGTTTTGACCACACCCTCAAATTGCTCTGGAAAACCAAAGTTGGAGAAACCACTGTGGACACGTGGGGCCTGTCCTTATCGTAAGTGAAAATGCTGATGTACATAGTTTTTTATGTTTTGCTGTTCGTTTTCTTTTCTTTTTTTTCTTTTTTTTTTCTTTTGTTTTGTTTTTTAGTTTTACAGTTTGTATTATCATAACCTCGCTTAGTAAAACTTGCATTTATGCTTCAGATTTGATCGACTTATTGACTTACTATTCATCATCAACAAACGAACAAACATTGTACGTATTTCAAACTCACAATTCTGGCACATAGACCTTGTCTAAACAAAACCCCGTCCTCTAAATTACATAACTAATCTCTACTAGTTTCAAAGTGGAAGTGAATGAGATATTCCAGGGCTGAAATGTCTGCTTTGTGCAATTATTTACCCAACTTTATTGAAGTCCCATATAATATGTAAACATCATTAAACAACAAGAACAACAAATAAAAATTGAAATTAAAGGCCTTAATTTACGACCTCGGTCAAGACAAATTATCTCATGCAATGACTTCTTGTCTAATGAGTGAAAATTTGAATGAATGAGTAAATGGAAGAATAAATGAATGAATGATTGAGTTAATGAATGAATGAAGCATTGACTGGTAGGTAGTTGGAGTTATTGTGTGTGTGTGTGTCAGGGAAGCAGCTGTCCTGGTGACGTCTGTGGGTATTCAGAAAGGTGACTATGGATCAGTCCTAGTTGGAGGGAGGGAGATAGACCCAGAGAATGTGGAGCAGAGTGTAGACAGGTCAGTGATAGTGGGTAAGCTCCTTTTCAGTTTATTCCTTTCTTTTTTTTCTTTTCTTTTTTCTTTTTTTTTTTTTTCTTTCTCTTTACCTGAGGTTGAATACATTAGATGTTTTAAACCAACTCCTTTTTTCAAGCAATTTTTTTTTTTCTTCAAATTACATACTATCAGTCCCTGATGTATGCACTGAAATGAGTGATTGTTATAGCCGACATGCTACACCTATTGGTAGTAGCCTCTTTGTGGGTGGGCAGATCGCTGGCACTAGAGATAGGACAAGCTCAACCGATTTGGACAACTCGAAGCTCAACTAGTGAAAGTAACAAAGGTAGGTACCAAAGCTCGATGACAAATATTTACTCGAGGAACTCTAGCGAACGCTGCCACCAGAGTTCTCCCAGATATCTAGTCCTCCCTTGAAGTATGAATTCAAGTCGGGTTTACTAACGATATGGGGAACTGATGATACGCATGCGTGTCCTGGCTTATATGTCAGAAGACACGCATGCGCACAAATAATGTGGGGGTGTGGTCACGGAACATCCGGACACAAAATAAGCACAACAACATGACAGCATGGCATACACTAAAGATTACAATCACACACAGTGATTCACTATACTAATAAATAATTACACACACAACTACACAACATCAATGTTCATGCATTCCTCTTCTCTTTGTTCTTCTTTAACTCTTTCTCGTTCTCTCTGTTCTCTCTCGTCTCTGTCTCTGTCTCCTCTCCGCCCACACTCTTGCTGCAATGTAATAATATAATTATTGTTGTTGTTGTTACTATTATTATTACAATGACTATAGAGAATTAAAAAGAATTGAGTAATTATTTGACCAATCACTCTGGAATAATAGCCCCACCCCTTTCGATCTTAGTCAGAGCTACATGTAATAGTGGTATGGCGCCTGACTGAGTGTGTGTGTGTGTGTGTGTGTTATTACAGATTGCGTAGAGTCATGAATGAGAAGAACGAAGAGGGAATGGTAAGTCACTCAGTGTTCAATAGGTAGTAGCGTATGGTAAAGGGAAATAATAACTTGCAGTAGTTATTTGTATTTCTACAAAACTTTCAGAAAGCAATGTCCAGATATTCAGAATTCTTTATTACAGCATGTCACATTTAATATCATTAAATGATTTAAGAAATAGTCCAAATATTGACACATCAATGGCCATGTCAGCCTGAAGGCATGTTCTCATCGATCATCAATCTTATTGTTTTATAGTTACTAGTTTATTCATGTACTTTATTCTCTTAGAAGTTCTGCGTGCTAATTTTTCTGTCATATTCCATTTATTCGCTCATCTGATTTAGTGTCTATCTGGTAAAGTACAGCGTAAAGGTATACACACAAGCAGAAATTACGTACGTCCCAGTTCAAGATAGCCTTAGCTGGATTCATGACAATGGAGACTAACCCTCTTATCTTTATCAATCATTCTTACAGTGAGCCTCTAATAAGTTGATGACTACTGAATATATAGTTGGCCTTTAGTTTACATCCTCTTTGATAGTCAGTCCATAACTTCAGAGCTTTATTTAGTTTAAGATTAAAATTTCTAGTGGTTCAAAGCAACTATTTTATGCCAGGGATTAAGACATTGACCAATTCTCTAGCAGATTGAGTTTTATGTTTATAATGCAATGCTATTCTTTGTACGCAATATTGGTGGCCTCATTTGCCACATTCTGAACTCCCTCTGGAGGTCTGGGTTAGAAAAGGAAGAGCCCGACATGCCCTTTGACCTCTAGCTCTTTTTATTCAAATTTTAAAAAAAAGTAGCCGTGCAAAGAAAACCCTCCAAAATAGTTCTCTATTCTTTTAATTCGATCCATACCACCTTTAAAATGAGTGCCCCAACTTACAAGCAGCTCTGTATAATCATTTTAACAAGTGATACGTCTAGCTTCTATTACTGCCACTGTCATTATGTGTGCCAGACAACTGGTAGCTAATACAAGTAAAAAGATGGCAGCACTGGCTAGCAGTACTTTGATGGTATGTCAGTTAAATTTGTTGCATCGATAGCAAAGAGTACTCTCTAGTCAATCTGCCGTTTGCCTTACTATTAATTGTTGTTTATTTTTGTTGTTGTTATTATTTTTATTTATGTATTGGTGCTCAGGACTTATTTCTTACTTGAGAAGTTGTTTTGTGCGTTATGTTCTGTAATACATTCTAAAATTGTCTTTGTATCAGTACAATTTGTGTGTGCACTGTGGTAGAGTTGTTGTTTATTCCTTTTCGTTGTTTTTTTGTTTGTTTTCCTATAAGCTTAAGTGGCTTACCATCTTTCTTATGATTTGGTTGTTAGTTAGATTCCTTGGGCCACTATACAGTGTATGCCCTGGAGGGGAGAGGGGGTGTGGTCAGATGGCAGCACACGCCCACTGATTTTCAGGAGACTGAAGCCTATTCGACAGTAAGTGTTCAGTTGAGGATTCCTAATTCACAGCCGAATGTGTGGCACATTATGGAAGTATAACTGTCCTTGTTGTTTGCTATTGTTCTTCCAGAAAGACTCCTCCTTCCATCATCTGAAGTTGTCCATCCACAAAGAAGCTCATCATGCAGGAGAAGTTTCGTGGCACCAGTACAGCTCTGCCCTGCGAGAGGCCATGGTGGGTGGGTGGGTGTGGCAGGCGGGGTGGGTAGAATGTATTGGGTTCCAGTCAGTGATGGTTGAGGAGTTTTAGTCACCATATGCAAAGCATTGGGGAAATAGAAGCTAATTACCCTGCATTGTCGGAGTTTCATGCAGAAATGTTCACGTGCGGAGGGGAGGGGGGGCAGGGGGAACATCAGCGCTAGAGGGCTGGGCTATAATTTGAGATGTGTACACGTGCAATTGTCTCATGGGTCGTTTTTAATGAAATTTATACAATGAAATTACAAGCAATTATATGAAAAATTGCTGTACATATCCATTGTGTGTGTGTGCGTGTGTGTGTGTTGTAGCCACACACATGGCAGCACAGCATGGACACCCACTTCACCGTGGCTCATTTCAAGAAAGACAGAAGACGAAGTGAGAAGTCTGAGGTCAAAGATCACATCACTAAAGGTATCAGTGTAAAAGCTTGGTCCTACAATTATTTGGAGGGCAAGCTCGGTCAGGTCCACTGCACTGTGTGTGTTTGTGTGTTTCTGAGGGGATGGAGGAGATTTTAAACCACTTATACAATACTGACTGATGTTTCTGAGCTAAATGCTGTGATGGTACAACCTCAATAACATACTGAATAGCATGCAAATATTAAGAGGGGAGCTGATAAGTTAAGGGGAAAACTCGGAAGTTTGGTGGACAATCTTTCTTCCCCTACTGATAAAGTAACTACAATAGTATAGGGTAGAGTTTCTGTTTTGTCTTGTTCTAAACATGGTGGTCTTGAGGGTTGTTTTATGGTACAGTAAAAAGTGGCTGTTTTATGGTAAAATGTGTGGTAAAGTGTGTTCATTGTATGGTAAAAGGTGTTCATTATAATGGTAAAGGGTATTTATTGTATGGTTAAAGGCTGTTCATTGTGTGGTAAAGGGTGTTCACTGTATAGTAAAGGGTGGTTCATTGTGTGGTAAAGGGTGTTCATTGTATGGTAAAGGGTGGTTCATTGTGGTAAAGGGTGCTTCATTGTATGGTAAAGGGTTGGAAAAGGAAACGGTTGTTTGAAGGGTTGCCTGTGGTAAAGGGTGGTGGTATGTGTTGGGATAAGGAGTTGGACTTTCTACCTCACCCAAGTTCAACAGGTGACATTCCCATGAAGTGATTTCACCTACTCACCCTCGACATTAAGTTCCACCCACACACTAGTATGTAACCACTGCTACACTTTTTGCAGCGATTGTGGAATAGATATGGTTGCATTCTGCATATTATTGTAAGCAACCTTATCCTTCGCCACATTTCATTTGAGCTAGTATTTGAAAGTAGGGGTAACGTACCCAGCTGTAAGCTTGGCAAGAGTATGGATAATTTAAGTAGTAAAGCTGACAATACTGGTGAGGTATCAGTAATTCCCTCAGTTAATTTTTTGCCCCTTATATACATACACGGCCATTAATGTAATAGCAAGACCTTTCATTTGATACAATCTAATTATGAAACCCAGTACATAATCTATTTCAAAGTTGGAAAGATTGAGGGGTAGTGGTGGAGTAGCTAGTGGGCGTGAGCATAGAGTGATGGGGGTGCTGATAGAGTGGCTGGCCACATGTGTGGAAAGGGTATGAGTATGTCACATGTTAGGTAACCATAGTTGTGGGCACACATTTGGAGAAAAAAAAATCTTTAGTTGAAAGTGTTAAGCTAAAACGTGAAAAGATTTTAAAGCAGAATATTTTTTCTTTTTCTTTTTTGTTAGGTGATGGGTAAGAGAATTAGTGTGTGTGTGTGTGTGTGTGTGTGTGTGTGTGTGAGTGTGTGTGCGTGTTTATGTACGCATCTTGTCTGTATGGGCGTGTGTGTGTTGCTTGTGATTGTGTGCATGTTTTGGTATGCGTGGTGTATGTGTTATAGTCGGAGGCTTAGCGATGGATCATATGGCAGGACTAGCATTCGGTGGGCATCCTCCTCACTCATCCAGTGAGCACGTGCAAGATCCCAATGTCCTTGTCCTCCATTCTGTCAAGGTAGGCACATAAACTTAAATTCCTCTATCTACCAATGGTACCAATACATTTTAGTGTCAAATTTTAATTAGTGGTCCTGTTGTAGATTTCATGTTTTTGAGATACACTTCTGCTTCTCCAATGTTTTGTTTGGTGTTACCAGAGACTGAAACAGTAGAAGGTCAAGTTGACTTACTATTGTGTTTCTTTGGTGTCAGTGGACTAAGGATCATTCCAGGATTTTTTTTTCACTTTTTCAGCCCTGTGACCTCTTTACCCTTAATTTCCATTGATGCAATCGAATACACATGTTAGTTGCACAATAACTGTCAGCTTTCACACCATTCGTGCTAAAGCATGCTACTGGAGTGTGTGTGTGTGTGTGTGTCTGGGGGGAGGGGGTGTTTTAATTGCATTGGAACGTGAGCATAAGTTTTTTTTTAGTTAAAAGAAATTATTGATTCAATGTTAATGTTTGTGATTTGTGATAGAGATGGTAAAGTGTGTGCAAAACACAAGCTATGATCAAATGACAATTATATCACTGACATGAAAGAACATGGTGTCATTAAGCAAGTACTCCTCTACATGACCTAGCTTCACAGTCGAGGCACTTCCACTTAAGTCGTCAGGTTCTCGTAACACCATCCTTCCTGCGGCTGGCCTCTCCCACTTACTAAACAGCAATGTGGTGCGAGCGTTTTCCCCGTTTCTGTGATTAAGAATTTCTATTGTTAATTTTATCCAGGCCGGCCACCTCAACGTATCATCACCCCACCCTTTTATGGCGTAGACATTAAAGCTCACTAAATTTTCTTCTCTGCCTGTCCCACTTAAGCTTACCCCGATACAAAACTTGTAGCCATTGATGTGAGTATGCATTCCACCACTCTTCTTATCATGCTGACTCTCTTTCTTTTTCTCTTCACTGTATTGCTCAATTTCGAATCTCTTGTCTGTTCCTGTTGATATCCCTTTCCAAATCAGCCAAAGTTGCTTCACTTCCAACTCGTGGTCTTGCTGCATCTTGGTCACCAAGGAATTATATTTCAGTTCCATCTCTTCTCTGGCTGCATTACATTTCTTCTCCATTTCTTCACTGAATGTTTGGAACTTGTTTTCCATTTCTTTATCCTCTACAACATTATTTTCTTGACTCTTCTGTACTTCTTCCAACTTTTCCTCAAGCTTCTGTATTTCCAGCTGCTTTTCACTAAGCACATGTTCCAAATTTCCTATGGTTTGTTCCTGGTCCCGTATCTTTCCCTCTAATTGGAGCACCTTGGACTCAAACTGTTCGCTCATTCCAACAACTTTGACTGCTGTCATGGACAAGTGCCTCTGGCTGTGCTCCAGCAAGTGCCGGTCTTCTTGTTCTCTTACAAACCTCTCCTGGCATCCAACGCCACAAAACGTACAATCCAACTCTTCCAGGCGGCACATTCTTATGTGGTCCTCCATGTCTTCCCGCTCACAGCTCACCCCACAGAAGTTCGGACACTGTAAAGGGACGTACTTGCACTCAGGAAGATGCACGTTCACTACTTCACCGTAGGTGGCCTTGAAGCCACAGTGCTGGCAGAAATAGGGTCTCTTAGAACACTCTTGAGCCACATGCTGGTCCACCTTGTTCTTAGGTATAGCTTGGAGACAGTGAAGGGGACAGTTGGTATCCACATACTGGCAGTTGTCCAGGTCAGGGTCCAAGTGAGTGTCAAGCTCCCCTAAGCTGCCTCTCCATTCACATCCCTTGAGCTTCTTACTGCAATAAACTTGAAGAGATTCTATCTGCTTTTGATGCTTGAGCAGTACAACAGTAGTGAAGCTCTCTATCCCACAGGCTGGACAAGGCTTGCCTTCTTCTTGAGTTTGTGCTATGTAACCATGGCAGTAGCTCTCTCCACAGCAACTAGTAAAGGTCAGCTTCTTAGCCAGAAGGTTGCAGTGGTGACAGAGAGAGTTTTCAGGCACTGAGTCTATTACTTCACATCTGTAGCCCAGTCCTTCACTCACTGCCATTTTGTTTATTATAGTGTAGTGCAGTTTCTACTACTTGGCATGTAGTTTTGATGACCCATACCGTACTGAAGTCATGATTTCCAATGGCCACTTCACTAATAGTATTTTATGGTATAAATTGCCATTTTACAACTTATGCCATTTAAGAGACTTCATCATGAAATTAGAATGTTTAAGTATAAATTTTGACTGAGAATTCTGATATAATTATAGTAATGTTTATATTCCTAGTAAATTAATATTTAAACTTACCGTAACATTAATTGACACAATGCCTTCACCACAATACATTAAGGACATGGTGATAGAATAATGCTAAGTTCCTGACATTTGCAGTACTAAAAAAAATTACACATGCCCCAGAATCAGGAACCTTTCATTGGCGGGAAAAAAAATTTTTTTGGTTTTTTCTGTGACACTTTAATTAATTCTCTTTGGTTACATTTCAATAATTACTACCAAAAATTATAGCAGTGTTCCCAGTTAATAATATCAATAAATTTATATTTAAAATATTATAATTGATTCAGTTATTCTCGGCGGAAATAATTATAATAATAGCAAATTTTCTTGTTCTAACAGCCAATATTGTGTTAATTAAGTTTTAATTAACATAATATTGGCTGTTAGACCGAGAAAGTTGGCTATTATTAGTATTATAATTTGGATAATGTTTCCAACTTAATTTAATTGACTGTAGAAGCTGTAAATACTGCTATAATTATATTATTATTATTATTCTAAATAAATAGTAACAATTACTCTAAGTATTACTATACAAATGTCAGGAATTTATACCACTGTGTCTCCGGTTTGCAGGAGATGATGGTTCATCGTAACAAAATGGTGTTGTGAAATTTACTTTGAAATGTCTGCATCATTGCTGCATGAATGGACTCACATACCTTAAGAGAGTGTTTACTAGTACTTTAAATTATACGTGTCTTTCAAATTGAATAAACAGTTGCACAATTTAATTACAGTTTAAATATACAGTAGTTGTTTGTTTGTTTGTTGTTGTTTTGTCCCTTAGAGATTTCATGTGAGAAGAAGCATAATAGGCTTGAAATCTGTTCTATACATGTGTCATCTAAAGAACTAAATTCCATGCAGATGCAGTGTCGTATAGCTCCCTTTGACTCTGCATGCATTTCTTTGAACATTTATTTGTGTATGAGTGCAGAGAAGAGGCTCATGTGCCAATCGTCTGTGGTTTCACTCCTTCTCTGACATTTTGATTTCAATAGACTCTAATTGAAAGCAAGGTCACATGTGAGCCAAAAATAAACTGTGTTCCTTCAGGTAGAGGCATTCAAGTTTGCTGAGCTAGTCAAATAAATTTGCTTCTTTTAGGGGTCAAATCAACATTTTTTTTTAATTTCAGGGAGGTTTCTCGTATCCATGAAATTGAGGAAAATTTTGTGGCAAAGGTTCATAAGGTCATAAAAAAAAATTTTTTTTTAAGTGGAGTCAAAACTATTTTCTGGGCAGGGATGGGTGGGGGGGGGGGAGGCAAAATACCCCCCTACAAAAGCCTAAAAATATTCCTAATAGAAGTCCCATTTTCTTTCACTCCTCATTTTCTGTGTGTGTGTGTGTGTGTGTCTGTTTGTCTGTCTGTCCCCTCAGGGCATAGAGGTGATGCACCTGTTCCAGGGTCGACCTCTGTGTACTCTGTATTTGTCTCCGTACCACTCCTCTCACCTGGACATCAACGGAGACGGAATCATCGACAGAATCACTGCACTACACAGCCCGGGAGAAAGTGAGGCTTTGTCACCTCCCTGGGGGGAAAGAAAAGAATTAAACTTAACAATTTATTGGACTAGTTTGTCCACACTGATTTCATGAGGAAATTTGCACAAACACACGCCTATTACGCTAGGCCAAGCGAAATAAATCTGTCAGGTGTAATATGAAGTAGTGCGTTATGTAGGCTGGCAGTGCATGCACTGGGAAAGTTGAACTTACATATAACAAAAAAATTTATTTAGCTATCTAGTTGAAATGTGTATGTAAACTAATAAAATTAATTTCCAAGACTCAATGTGATATTCATTTTTGTTCTATGTATTATTATTAGTCTTTGTTTGTTTTTGTCTTTGTTTATATACCTTAGCTGACAGCCGCCAAAGTGAGGAAGGAGAAGACATATACAATTGCTATGGAGTAGCTGTTCCCATGGATTCCTTTGTGAGTTATTTTAAGAGCATAGAATTGTCTTCTTTTTTCTTTTTTTTTTTTTTTTCTTCTTCCTTCTTTCTTTCTTTTTTTTTTTATTCATGTGGCTGCATGACAATCAATCATCGTAATCGTTCCCCTCTTTCATTCATCCACTGCAAGGGAGTTCCCCTCTTTCATTCATCCACTGCAAGGGAGTTCCCCTCTTTCATTCATCCACTGCAAGGGAGTTCCCCTCTTTCATTCATCCACTGCAAGGGAGTTCCCCTCTTTCATTCATCCACTGCAAGGG
>WLWI01001499.1_pt1 | contig 20207 bp, 15 predicted proteins | sample 6701501 | NCBI WGS metagenome assembly WLWI01 (sample SAMN12718690, study PRJNA515312) | sponge metagenome | isolation source: marine sponge | host: Mycale hentscheli | place: New Zealand: South Island, Marlborough, Capsize Point | collected 2014-11-01 | reverse complement strand
AATAGTGATTTAAAATAATATAATCTGTTTTTGTCTTTTGCTTTGATAAACATCTATTCAAACTTTCTCCCAATTCAACCGAAGACTGATGTTATTAAAAAGAGCAAATGGATGCAATTAAATTATTAAATAAAATCTTTATGATATTTTTCCAATTCTTTCAAAACCAGTAATTTAATTTCAATGTTATGATCATAACATTAGTTTCAATTATATACATCACAAAAAAAAGCAATAATCCAGTTTACTTGTTATTTACAGTTTGTATGTTGTTGTATAGCTTTGAATTTTTCTTACTTTTTACAAATAATTATTTACAAGTATATTTCTTTTGTGTACTTATCTTAATGAATTTGTATAAACCAGGTAAGACCTTTTTCCCGTGCAGCGATTGTTAAAGGGTCTGGCTACGCGAGACTAACCATAGCTCATGGTGGCTATGAACATAAAACACAAATTCTGTCCTTCATAATAAGTATATCTGATTTATCTGATCCATATGATTCAAAGGAGTAATAAACATAAGATATTGAAGGTATATTAGAAAAAGCAATGGTGTATCGTTTAATATAAACCATATTTTAGAATCGATAGCTATTTCTACATAATGGTAGTCAAACATTATTACTATACTAGAAGAGCCTCTACCTGGTTTATACAAATTCATTAAGATAAGCAAACAGAAGAAATATACTTTTAAATAATTATTCATAAAAAAGTAAGAAAAATTCAAAGCTATACAGCAACATACGGTAGTATATAAACTGTAAACAACTAGTAAATTGGATTGTTGCTCGTTTTTTGTGATGTAGAATTGAAACTAATGTTATGATTATAAACATCTGTCTTCGGTTGAATTGGGAGAAAGTATGAATAGATGTTTATCAAAGCATAATGATCATTGAAGACAAAAACAGATTGTGTTCTTTTAAATCACTATTGAAAACTACCATGAGAATTTAGTATTTTTTTATATTTTTTTTACATCTGAACTGAAAGATAATTCCAGGTGTTTGGGGACATGTGATATGAATAGAAACATTCGGCACATGTTACTGAACCTATACATGTGCCATAGTGCTCAAACTGGGACTGATTATATACAAGTTGATTCCTGCATATTGCATGTTGAATGCTGTTTAGACTCTATGTATGGTTTACTCTGAGAATAAATATTGAAGCATGCATAACAATACTAGGTTTCATAGTTATGATTATGAATCATGCAAGTACCTTCAACATAAAGTATAGCGCATGTAAAGTGATGAGATTAATGAATGTGGGCTGAGAGATGACTAATTTAACTTCAATCAATGATGTTGATGGCAAACAAAAATTAAACAGAGAACTGCATAAATAGATTAGCAAAGAAGACAACATTATACAAATTATTTGTAGAAGAGAAATGACCACAATTTTATCCACGTTTTGCATATGCAATCATGTATTATTACAATGTGTTTGATAATTTATTTCTTTGAGCTCAGGCATTCCTTTGATCCATATTGTTTTAAAAGCACCAACAAATTCTTGGCATTTCTGTTTACAAAATGCACAAAAATGGAGTAAACTATTGAGGAGGTATGTACTAAGAGCACAAGTATGGACATCAGTGACATTATAGATGATAATTTATATAGGTTATACGTTTTTCTATCTGCTACACATTGATCCATTAAAATATCTCACAACTTCATTTATATGTACATATAATATATTTATATAATATAGTGTTGGGGTAAATGTCATCCTATCAAAAGTATAGCTAGTTAAATAATGAGCAACACTCAATTTGACCCCTGAAGAGGACTACAGCAAGAAGTTGAAGCGTCGGGTTAAGTTATAATTAACCATATTAGCTGTTAGAACATGAAAATTTGCTACTATTAAAAATCAATTTGCAGTACTTAATGAGAACCTACAAAATATTGTTGCAAAAATTGGTATACACTTTCAATTATAAAACACAATGTTTGAGTTAGTTATGCAGTTATGGCTTACTATGTTTGAGACACACATATGAGTTAAAAATTTTGTGGTGGAATTGGTGGTGCGTCAATATCTGTTTCCCATTCTTCCCATAGCATCCCTTAAAACAAACAAGAGAAAATAAAACAAGCAGACCGGTATTACAACTTTTTTCTGACAACTCATATATAGCTATAATAACATTTTATCTACATAATAATATATAAGTTGTCTTCTTGTGACAGTATTTAACTATAATCTTAAAGTACATAGATCAAATATCATCATCATTGTTATTGGAAATTATCACTTTAATTAAAAAAATAATTTGCATGGGAGCATTTAAATTTTATGTTATTTGGTAGCTGTTACATTAAACTTAAAATGTAGCTCGCAATCACCTTCAGATATAATATCCATAATAATCTGAGATGCTTCATGTTCTCCCATAGCGTCCAGTGCATCAGTTATATTCTTCCAAGTGGGTGTGTCAGTTGATCTTAACCATTTGTCAAATAACTCCACTAGGTAATCAGAGTCAACTTCTTTGCACCGTTCTTGAATGCTTTTCAAGTCAACTGCTGAAAATTTCAAGTGTATTCCTATCTCTTGCCATTTAGGAGCCAGATGTCGTAAATTGATTACTAAATTGTCTAAATTCAAGGACTGACCTAAAAAATGGATGATTGCAAAATAATTATAATAATGTAAAAACAACAACACCAGATAATTATTAATTATTTGTATAATCAAAAGGAGAGAACACTACTGAAATCTAGTTTCTTCGCATTATAACTGATTAATATGTGTGTGTATATCTGTATGTGTGTGTGTGTGTGGCGTGTGTGTGTGTGGTGTATGTGTGTGTGTGGTGTATGTGTGTCTGCAGGTAGATGTAGTCTTTTGGCAAGTCTTTAAAATTGCTATTGCTACCACAGGGCAAAACTTGAATTTCCTGCAGTCACGTATTTAGGAAAGTTCATATTTTTCACCACCTCTCCTGTAGAAAACATGGTTAAATTTTATACATTGTAGGACATTTAGCCCTATCCTCTACCAAAAAAGTGGAGAAACATGAAATTTTCTTAAATACTCGACTTAGAAATTCAACTTTTTGCCCTCTGTACAATTTACAATAAATGTAAATTACTGTACATAATTTGGTGCATACATACTCTTCTGCAGATAGTCCTCTCTCTGTAGTAATTTTGAGCCCATTTAGTAAACCAGTAACAATTTTAACCATGTTTAACTAAGTGCAGCAAAATTGAATTTAAAAAGGTTTTTATTACATATTAATAAATTGTATGCAACTGTGAGACCCAGCCCTCTGATATACTTGTACATTTAATTGTGGTAGAGAAATTCAGAAATGATGTTACACAAAATATGGTTACCTCCTAAGTTACATACACACATTGAAACATTCTAATCTGGACCTTTTTTTGATATGCGACCTTCATGTGTGGACTGGTTTACTTTGTATGTGGCTGGTCATATAATTCTGACATACATTGTGTGCCTAGTGCTTTATCATGGTAATTGACAATCTCTTCATATAGTTGTTATAACTACTAGTAATTACACCTTTCACAGGAAAAAAACTTGTATTAATACAGTCAGATATTCAGGAAATTACATATTTTTACCACCTCTCCTGTAGAAAATAAGGCTAAATTCCCTGCATTATAGGACGTTTAGCCCTATCCTCTACCAAATAATGTGGAGACTACAGGAATTCAAAATTTTGCCCTGTGTTTGTCGCACTACAACTTTAGCTATTAAGAACGATAGACCAAGTGGGGCTTATGAGACAGGAACAGATCTATAGCAGGACTAAAACTGGTAGCAGTCTACCTATTCCTGCGGGCTACAGTGCTACTCGTAACTGGCCTTCACTTACTCCACAGTATCTAGTTGTAGTTGTTTTTAAATGCAGTTGTGTTATACAGTAATAATAACTGAAACCTTAAGATAAACACAACAACAACATTAATACCTGGAAGATTAGTATCAGTTTCTCTCAATTTGTAGTCCAAACTCTTCTTATGGCATTGGTTAGGGATAGCATTAGTTTCTGTTTTGGTATCATATGAGCCTGCTGTATTACCGCTCACAACAGCATATTCAACCTATACGATGAATATAGTGAAATATGCAGACTTGTACATTTATTCTTACATTTTTCTTCACTGTGGCCTTGGGACATCTTATGGATGTGTATTCATACTCCTCGATAGCCTTTCAATAAATTTAATATTTAACTGATCAACATCAAAGAAATAATGCTTACTTCACTCTTTTGTGGTGCTTGAATATCAAGTTGTCCATATACTTCTCCTTCCAAATAAGGTGAAGCAAATTGTGATTGATTAGAAGTAATATTTAGTTGATTATATACACTACTACTGGTCTGTATATAATAAGCAATATAAAATATTTTTTAATAGCTAACCAGTACAATAAGGTAAATGTTTTTATTGTATCAACAGTATGAACCTGTAGTATTTGTGAGCATAATTTTTATAAGGCTCGAACATACTATTGGTATTAACAAATGGAAATGAGATTCACCAAACACGCAAACTACGGATCTCAATATTTACATCATTTTATTTGCTTTATTAAATTATTGAATTAAAAAATATTTTTTTGCTATTACTGTGTAGAACTTAGTTTGCTAAATAAAGTTTATCATTTAATCACCAACACTTTTCATGCAGTCTATGTTTATACAATTATAAGGAATGTATTATTTATATATATATTGAACTAAGTGGTATAAATCAATAATTGTGTATATGTAGTATGCAAACCTCGCTACTTTTGCCACTAGATGGAAACTGAAACTTGTCATAGTCTAAAGTTGTCTATATATATTCAACATAATTAAACTGCAGTAGTCGTAATAATATCATTTATACATAATTTGTTACCTGCACTTCCTTTTTATTTCTGTGACATACAAACATCAATTATTCTTTTGAATATTTTACATCTGCCCAGACTTACTTCGTATTTTTACCTGTTAAAATATTATGTATAGAATATTTAATTATATTATAATTATCTTTTGATTTCCTAACCTGGATGGCTTCTTATGAATATAGTAGTCAATATTATGCATAGTATTATTAGTACAGCACCAAAGATGCAAGATGATAATATTATGGAAATAATTAAAATGTTAGTGCCAGGTGACTTCTTTTCAGGAGTGTTTGTCGCTGCTATAAATAGAGAATAACATACGATGCAGGCTTCATTGAATAATACATATGATCTTACTTGTATTGGTCGAGTTGTCATTAAATAAAGCAGAATTTGGGTCCATTGCACTTGTAAAGGTGGACATGACAGAATTCGGAGGCTCATGGTCATCTTAATGTTAAGTAGTATAATTATTTGTCATCAATCACATAAAAAAATTGAGCTACATAATTTTATTAGAAGAAGTAATTATGGACTTAACCTACTTGTTGAAGTCACATGTACTTCTTCAGCTTGAGTGTAGTTATAGTTTAATACATTTGGATTAAAATCAAAATACAATTTAACAGATATATTGTAGCTTTCAATGGGATGGGGAGTTGGTATTCTGAACTGAAAATTGAAGTTATCCACAGTAACAGTGTTTCCACAACATTCACTGGTGATATTCATAAAATAAATTATTTCATATTGAAGAATTATTTCCATAAAAGTGTTTTTATATCTCAATCGTGATATGCTGCCATTTTGTGTATAAATGAGTACAGTATAATTATAATCATGATCTGTTGATCCATTCAAATCAAGAGATAAACTGGAATCGTTTTGGAGTAAATAGAAATCTTGAGAACCTAGAGAACAATCTAGAGAAGCAATATTCTTTTGTTATTCTACAAACTTTTTACTAAGAAGGCCACTTACTTTTGGTAGTAACTTGGATAGTTTTAGAGGGAGAATGTGTAAAGTCATTGCATTCTATATTAGCCTCTGGGTATTCACTAGAAACTACATACTGTAATGAAGATGTCAAATAAAGTGGTTGTGTAGAAAAATTCAGTAGAGTTGTAGTGACTGATTGTATTCTACTGAAATTATGTGGAACATTCAATAGGTCATCTGAAAAGCGATCAATTGTATATATATTATTGTCAGTGAGATCATTGGATTGCCACACCCACTCCATTTCATTATTTGCTGTACTACATAGGACTGAGATTATATCACCTGGACACTTGTCAGTGATAGAACTGTTTACAGACAACTCAAATGTATAATCTATACATGAAAATGCATTAAAAAAATAAAAGAAAAGTTTTAAACATTGTTCTTCACAAACATGAACATAAAAATCTTATTTTTTTGAACTTACAGTATTATTAGTATCTGTAATATTTAATCTACGTGAGGCTTGATAATCAATGTTAATGAGAATAAATAAATGTTTATGGTATTTATGGTCAACTAAACAGGAAATTATAAGTATAATTTTGTTTGTACTGCATACACTATTATACCCACTATTGAACAAGGAACATTATTTTTGAAAAGTTATTTAAGTAACATTTTTTAACCTTTTTTCATTCATAAATTTTCTATTCTGGAAAAAAAATCAAAACAAGATATATTAAGTGAGTACAAAGATAAAATCACTGTGCTTTTTGCAGATGGATTGGAAATACATGAGAATAACATTATTATAAGTTTTTGTAAGTTTGCAAAAAAAATTATTTCCCACTTCAAATAAATGGTTTCATAAAAATGGGGGGAAAAAACTATCAAGTAACAACGATAGGAAGTCAGTAGGACTTTAAATTGCTGTAGCGGAGTTATTGTGGCGGTACACACATGTACATTAACATATTTATAAGTTAGCTAATTACAAGTTAGCCAATTCTGTACCTTTGGGAAGCAAATTTACGAAGACAAACACTAGTAGAGCACCTTTTAAACCCATCGCAACGAAGGAAGTCTAGGAGGCAACTGAGAGAATTTATTAAACGGATAGGTTAAAAAGAAGCGCTAGAAGGATAAAAAATAACCCGCGGGGGGAGGGGGCGGGGGCAGCGAGCTGGGCATCCTGAGTCGGAGGGCTATATTATTTCCATTGGATCTGTCTTGAATCTGAAGGGGTTAGCGAGATATGCTCTCACAGTTTCAAGGTCATCTCAGCTCACATTCACAATTATAAAAATCTTTGTACACTGAATCCATGTATGACCACAGTTTCTATGTAATTAATCAATATTGTATGGATAGTGCTTGCAGGTAGAAAATGTATACAGGGTTAGTATATACTACTTGTAGGAGGTCCATTGTCAGGCCTAGGCTGTTGCTCTTGATCTCAGCACACCTGGGGCTTATGACTTCACTGCCACCAAGTTCTTCCCCTTAATTGTCCTCACTAAATCTCCCCAGCAGTCTGGCTCCCTCCACTTAGGTTAGAATTACATTCATAAGGAACAGTACAACGAGTTGCACAGTAAAGAAAGGGCTGGGCAGGTGCATAACCCTTAAATACAATCACCAAACTCAAACATGAAGCCATGCCTACCAGCCACGATACACAACATCTAAATAATGACACCTACCAAGTTGCCTGAACCAGAAATATATTTTGGATATTATTCATAGTAGCTAACTAATTATTAAATGGACTTTATTAGAGTAATCTTTGTCTAGTGCCCTTAATTAACTACGTCTGTGTGGGCGTCTCTGCAACATCTAACTCATCCTCTTTTGCTTACTATTGTTAGCTTCTTCATGTGATGGGCTATGTCCACACTACCAGCTTTGGCAAATGTTTCTGTTACAAATAGTGTTATGTAGTCAACTCGGCTTTAACATGGTGTTGTTATGAAAATCGAGTCTGATTTTGACAAAAAACAACAACAGAATACATTTATGTTCTGTTTTCTACTTGTATAACTGCACGTATAAGCATTGTGTTTGAGTACCATCCAGAGTGCAATGCTTACACCCAAGCTATCCAACACACACTGCTAGTGTAAAAAAACAACAGATGGTGGGAATCTTACAGTAGTTCTAATAACAGGAAGGAAGGAATTCAAGGGGAAGGAAGTTGGGGTGGGAGGGGTGGGAGGGGGGGGACATGTGTATTGGATGCCCATCTTCCCACTCCTTCACCTGGAAATATTAACTATTATGTTCATATCACTAGTAAATAATAGTGCCACCAGATAACAGGGAGATAAGTTAAGAAAACAACAGATTCTAAATATTAGAAATCTGAGTCAATTATTATTTCATGTCTAGAGCATTAAAAGCATTATGAGCTCTCAACGAAGTCCCCAATAGTTGCTGTGGATAAAATCAAGAGGTGGTCATCAATTTCTGGTAACTTTCAATAGAAATGAATGTACCTTAATGTAAGTATATATTAATCCTATCCAGATTAATCTGCTCATATACATAATAAATGGTCCAGGTTTGGTTATCAGTTGCATTGATTGGCTCGTGGCGGTTGTCAACAACCACGAAGTCATAACACAACTAAGTTAAGATTGCAACTTGAGATGTCATTGCATTGCAAACATGACATAAAATACAAACAGCATTACTATCTAATTGCCATAGGTCATGGTGGCTCTGAATATAAAATACAAACTCTGTCCTTCATAATAATAATAATTAGATATCCATATGATTCAAAGGAATAATAAACATTGGTAATCAAACAGTAGCCTCTTCCAGGTTTATGTAAATCCTCAGAAGAATGATACATGTAAATAAGTGTGTATGAAAAAGTAAAATAAAATTCTTTATAGCAGCATATGAACAGTACATCAGTAGATTGGATTCTTGCTATTTCCTTGTGTAGTAGACTTTGGAACTGTATTATGATCATACCATTTAAATTAAATTGCTGTTTATGAAGTATTGGCAAAAATATCATGAAAATTTGATTCAAAATTGTAATTGCATTAGTCTGCTGTTTACATCAATCACTAATTGAATTTGGAAAAAAAATTTGAATATGTTTCTCAAAGCTAATTGATTATTGAGAACAAAAACACGCTCAATTTGTAATTGTAATAAAAATAAACTTTTGAGCTTGATAATTTCTTACCATTTATTATTGTGACAATTGAACTGCCATATGTGATTTCAGTGGTGTGTGGGGACATGTGATATGAACGAAGAAATTATGCAGACATTACTGACTTAAATATGCCATAATACTCAAACATACCAATGCATAAACTAAGTGTACACAGATGCCTAGTCTATGCTGAAGTATTATATAAACTCATTATGCATGTCATAATCATGACTTCTTGTACTGAATGGTGATTAGTTTTAGATGAGGTTAGATGAATAATTAGCTACAGTTATGAAGGATTCAGTTAACTATGTACATTGCTCAGTATCTGAAAAATAATTTTACTCAAAATTGAAACTGGGACAGATTATACACAAGTTGGTTCTTGGGTATTAGAATCGGAACATTGTTGTGGGCTGTCCAGTCCAGACTACTAGGAGTTCCTGCTAACGGTATACTCCAGAATTAAAATTGAACATGCATAACAATACTAGTAGCTATTAATTTGAGTTATATGAACGTGTGCTCAGAGATGACTAAAGTGTTATAGAGGCTATCATTTTAATATTCATGAAGTACTAAAAGTATGTCAAACATTTAGTAATCAGAATAATATGACAGTGTTGAGTGCAAGGAGAGAAATTTGTGCGAAATTACTTACACTCTTATTTTGAAATTAATAAGAACATGTTGTGACAGTCATGTCAAACATGACTGTCCATTTTAAGCTAGCTCATAAAAAATCTTAATTGTATGCTATAAGCTATGCCTTATAACTAACACACTATATTATATGATACATGTTTTTTTCACTGTTATAAACTATATCACGTTATTAAAATAGAATGCCTCTATAGCTAATAACAGTGAAAGTACATAAATCATATATAGTATACTAGTTATGAGGCTTGGGTATAGCATACAATTATGATATTGTTATGAGTTAGCTTAAACTGGACATTATTTACAGTTATAAGGTACAAGAAATTTCTGTGGTACCACCTCTTAGTTAACACAATATATGACTGAATGATTGCTGAGTGAAAATCATTGAATAAATCATAACCGGAACAGCCATTTATATTTCATACAAAGTGCAACAATTGTTCAACATCACTTTAACTCAAACTGTAATCCAGCATATGAACTATAGACATGTTATCACACATATGGTAAACTTAGGTAAAAGTTTTAAGTTATTGTGTTCTGCATTTATTATTTATTATGTGACACAGCTCAAATAGAATTTAACAAGAATAATTATATGATTACCTTATTACATATGCTTCCAATCACTTTATATAAGTAGCATGGTAATATTCATTGCCTGAAAAGTGTCCATTGATAACCAAAAACAAAATCGTAAATTAGTGTATAATGTGTTAATGACTAGTTTGTTAACCTCTACAGACTTTGTCAATTTTTTGATAACTCAAATTATCTTTATAGTTCATGGATTTTGTTATGGCCGTAAAAGGACTCTCTTAACCCAGTAATTGTTAACTCATTTTATGGATTTTTTCACTTTGATATCCTTTCAAACTGATGCATGTGCTACCTGGAGCTCTATTAGAGTATCTTGCAGCTTCATGGAATTATATATATATATATATACTCTGCCACAAAGTGGCGCTTGACGTATTTCAAAATAGAGAATGCAGTAGCGTAAGTTATCTTGCTCAGTTATCATTCTCTACAATTGGTTAAGGTTACACAAGTTTCCTCTTCTGCTCTCTTTTTTCTAAACTATCTCAGCTTTTCTTATCCCCCACATTTCCTTCATTCAGCTCTTTCTACCTCTCCTGCTTCTGAGTCTCTCTGCCCTATTTATCTTCTACGATAGTCCGGGGTAGCCAGACCCTTTACAGAAACGCTACGCTGTGAATGGGTCCGTGACGTGGCTATACCAAATTTGTTCTGCCGCACATATATTGCGGCGGTCAATTACCGTTAGCAAATTACAGGGAATAGCCCTCCTCAACCACAAATAGAATTAAATTCCTGAGCGTATCAGCAACCCTTTCCACTCTGGGGCACTCACCACTTACACATTCCTCCAGAACAAATTTGATACGGCCATGTCACCAGACCCTCAACTGACTAGGGAATGTGCCTGTGGACATGGCTATACCAAATTTGTTCTGCGGCACATATATTGCAGCGGCCAATTACCATTTGCAAATTACTAGGGAATAGCCCTCCTCAACCACAAATAGAAATTCATGTGCACCCTTTTCAACGCTAGGTTTAGCAATCATGGCTACTTAGAGGTAAAAATTCAGGATTAAAGGAGGTGGGGCACTCACCACTTCCACATTCCTCCAGAACAAATTTGGTGCGGCCATGTCCGCAGACCCTCCGCGTGCTTTGCGCTCTATGTGGGTCTGGCTCCGCTAGATTACCGTAATAGTGGACTTAAATTTTGCGAAACTTGTGCCTTCTTTTTTATACATGCGCCTTCCTTTTGAAAACAGAAGCCGCCTTTACTGTCGATTCCACACACTTCTTAGTTATAATCAGCTAAACACTCACTTTTTTCCTTCTCTCTTTTAAACCTTCGCTACCTTGCCTTGTGGATTCTAACCGTTTTTTTTTTATTAATCGCCTTCTGCCTCCTCTTTCGCACTGTCGCCTTTCTTGCGGCGACACTGTACCCATTAATGTGATGACGATGCTTTACCTAACTATATATACTCGAATTATTCATGAATACAGACACCTTTGTCGAACGTATTATTATCTAGATATATAGGAGATAAATCTCATCCTATCAGAAATATATTCAGCTGGTTACAAATTTAATTTAGAAATAAAATACACTGTACATAACAAGAATCTACAATTAATATTTTTGCAAAACTGATGATATCTTCTTGAAAAAACAATCCTTGAGTCAGTAGTACTACCGTGGTGTATCATGATCAAAATGCAAATACTTCAAAAATTTTGGTGTGGAATTGGTGGTGCATCAAAATCTGTTTCCCATTCTTCACATAGCATGCCTAAAAACAAATAAGCAGAAAAAACTAAACAAGCAAACCAATAATACAACCTTTTCCCAAAAAAACTCATTTGTGGCTTCAGTTATAGTTTATCTAAACATTTAAGAGATGTCCTCTAGTGATATTACTTAACTAAAAAACTTCAAATACTTAGATCAAAACTAACATCATCATTATTATGGGAGAATATTACTTTAATTGTATTTTGCACTGGGAAATTATAAATTGTATATTTGGTAGCTATTAAAATTTCTTTGTAGGTTGAAATAAATTTAGATTGAAGCTAAAAATCACCTTCAGATAAAATATCCACAATATTCTGAGATGACTCATGTTCTCCCATAGCGTCCAGTGCATTAGTTATATTCTTCCAAGTAGGTGTGCCAGTTGATCTTAACCATTTGTCAAATAATTCCACTAGGCAATCAGAGTCAACTTCTTTGCAATGCTCTTGAATGCTTTTCAATTCAACTGCTGAAACTTTCAAGTGTATTCCTATCTCTTGCCATTTCGAAGCCAAATGTTGTAAATTAATTAATAAAGAGTCTAAATTCAAGGACTGTTCTAAAAAAATGGAAAATTATAAAAATAACTAGTGATGAGCTTCAGCACAAATGGCCAGTGAGATAGTGTGACTGAAATTTAAATTTGAATGTTAGCTGCTAGTATTATTATTTAATTTGCTAAATGTTCTGATTTCACTCTCCAATTATATATTTAGGTAAAAATATGTATCGAATAATTATGTTAGTATCATCAAATGGAGAGAAAGCTACTGAAAATATAGTTCTTGGTGCTATATCAGATTAATATATATATATATTATATTATATATTATTATTTATGTAATTATTATATTATTATTATTCTGTATATACAAAAGTGTATATAGAATGCATTATCTTTATCTAACAGTTTAAGAGACAAGCTGTAAAATTGAAGTCAAAATGTTTCAATTACGTATGAATTGATGAATTCAGTGAGACCCCACCCCAATGAATTTTAAATGTTGACTATAGATTCCAGAAAAATTATTATATAAAACGATCACATTTTCGATTACATGGTTACACATAATTCCATTAGAATGTATTTTTGACATGTAGTTTCTGTGTGTGGACTTGTTATTCTTTTAATGTTTCACTACAGGGTGGCAGATCATAATAATCCTGACATGCCCTGTGAATCTGGTGTTTTCTCATAGTAATGGACCACCTGCATTGGTCACATTTACTAGCATATTACACCTTTGTTACGCTACACCTTTAGCAATTAAGAGGGACAACTCAAGTGGGGATTGAATGGATCTATAGCAGGATTTGAACTGATATAGGTGTACCTATCTCTGGTGTCCACAGTTGTTACAAATAACTTGACTTTACTTACCCCTGAGTATTTATTCTGTTTAGGATCTTATTGATATGTGACAGTAACCGTAACTTAAACCTTAAACACAACAACAACATGCATATACCTGTAAGATTAGTATCAGTTTCTTTTAAGTTGTAGTCCAAACTCTTCTTTTGGCATTTGCCGGATATAACATTAGTTTCTGTTTTGGTATCATATGAGCCAGCTGTTTTATCACTCAGAACAGCAAAATCAACCTATAGGATAAATAATATAGTGAAATATGCAAAATTGCACTTCTATTCTTACAGTATTCTTCACTGTGGCTTTGGGATGTCTTATGGATATGTGTTCATATTCCTCAATCACCTTTCAATAATATTCATATTGAACTGAGTAACCTTAAAGAAATAATGCTTACTTCATTTTTTTGCAGTGCCTGATGATCCAATGTTCCATATTCTACTCCTTCCAGATAGGGGGAAGTAAATTGTGTTTTATTAGAAGAATGATTTAGTTCATTATATACTCTTCTATTGCTGGGCTGTATATAATGAGCAATATAAAGCATAATCTTAATATAGATAGCCCATACAATAATGCAATGTTGTTAAGCTCATGAATTATTCATTATATAGATTCTAATGAAAACGTGTTTTTTGCTATTGATGTATAAAAATCAAGTAGCTTAATAATTATTATTTGGACCTAAAATAATTTTCATATAGCCTATGTTTATACAATGAATATACTCATAACTAATTTAGAGATATATTTTCATACAAGAGGTGCTGGACAATAACATAGTGCATATACAAACCTTGCTACTTTTGACACTAGATGGAAACTGAAATTCGTCATAGTCTAAAGTTGCCTAATATCAACATAATTGTATTGCAGTAGTAGTAATATAATCACATTTGTTACCTGCACTTCCTTTTTATTTCTGTGACAAACAAATATCAATTATTCGTCTGAATATTGTACTTTTGCACAGACTTACCTTATATTTTTACCTGTAAAGTATGTATAAGATAAATAAATATATGTATTAAAGGTTAACATATCCTACCTGAATATTTTCTTATGAATACAGTAGTCAATATTATGCCTAGTATTATTAGTGCAATACCAAAGGTACAAGATGATAATACTATTGCAACAATTAAAATGTTGGTGTCAACTGATTCCTCTTCATTATTGTTTGTAGCAGCTACATTTATATTATATATAAATATACAAACAATAATGACTAGCTATATAGCATACAGTAATGGTCTTACTTGTAATGATTGAGTTATCAGTATTGATATTAGAATTTGGGTCTGATGTTGCATTCATAAAGTTGGACATGCCATTGTTATTAGGTTGGCGATCATAATATTATTTTCAGTAATAGATTTATCATTAATCACATAATATGAAAATGTAACCAACTAATTTTGTTAAAGAGAAAATGATTATTGATCAACTTACTATTAATTGAAGTAACACTCATTTTTTGAGTGTACAGATAGTTAAATTCATTAGGATTACAATCAAAATAGAATTTAACAGATATGTTGTAAACTTGATCAGGATGTGAATTCGATGTTTTGAATTGAAAATTGAAGTTATCCACAGTAACAGTACTTCCACAACATTCACTGGTGACACTAATATAATAATTTATTTCATATTGAAGAATTATTTCCATAGAATCATTCATAAATCTGAATTGTGATACACTGCCATTTTGTGTATAAATGTGAACACTATAATTATAATCATGATCAGATACTTTAATCAAACAAAGAGATAAACTGGAATCATTTTGGAGTAAATTGAAATCTTCGGAACCTAGAGAACAATCTAGAAGAGCAATATTCTTTTCTAATTCTACCAATGTTTTAGTAAGAAAGTCACTTACTTTTAATCTTAACTTGGATAGTTTCAGAGGGAGAATGCTTAAAATCATTACATTCTATATTAGCCTCTGGGTATTCACTTGATACTACATACTGTAATGAAGAGTTCAAATAAAGTGGTTGTCTAGAAAAATTCAGTAGAGTTGTAGTAACTGATTGTATTCTACTAAAAGTATGAGGAACATTCAATTGGGTATCTGAATTAGGAGCAACCATATATATATGATTTTCTGTGGAATCATTGGATTGCCACACCCACTCCATTTCATTATTTGTAGTACTGCATAGAACTGAGATCACATCACCTGGACACTTGTCAGTGATAGAACTGTTCACAGATAACTCAACTGTATAATCTTTACATTTAAATACACAATGATATTTTAAATTATTTTATTCTTCCTAAATTGCAAGCAAAATAATTATTTTTGCTCTGTTCACAGATAACTCAAATGTATAATGTGTACATGAAAACCCATAACAGTTCACTTAAAATATCCAAATAAGTTAAAATAGCATCTTCTCAAATAACTGGTAGCTATGCATAATAATTAGCTAGTGTAGCTTGCATTTTTTTTGCAGCATAAATATTATTATATTAATAAACATGAGTTTCATGTGTGAATAAAAAAAAATACAAAATATCTTTCAGTTTCCCAAATTATTCTCAAAATGTAATGTAATTACTTATGCAGGCTTAAAAATGTTGGTTTGTCTATAAAATCTTTTTAATATCCCCAACTTATATAAAATCTTCTAATAAGTATGAGTCCTGTTGTAATGGGCACACAATTATACTTTGTAACAGCAATTTTGGTAGTATTTTTGACCAAAATGTTTAACCTGTTTCATTCAAAAATTTCTATTCTGGAAACTAAATCAGAACAAGATAATGAAGTGAGGTAAAAGATAAAATCACTTTTTTATGCAGACTCTGTGGAAATACAACATGACAATGACATTGATGCCCTTTGTAAAAGCCGGTTAGTTTTGCAGTGTTTGCAAAAGTGTTATCGCCAAACTTGAACTAAACAAACCTCTAGCACAGATAAAACTTAAAATTATTTAGTGACAGTGTGAAATAAACTATTTTAATGACGATAAGACGTCACTAGGAGAATTATAATATTATTGTAGAGGTGACATTCATGACTTTATGTACGTACATGTACATTCAGATAGTTATTTTTTACAAACTAGCTAATTCTGTACCTTCAGGAAGCAAATTTACGAAGACGAATATTAATAAAACATCCGTTAAACCCATACTTAGGAGACTACTGAGAGACTTTATTAAAAGAATAGTCAAAAAGAAGCACTGGGAAGGATTAACAAAATTGACCCGCTGATAGGTTTATTTTTATTGACACGCGCGGAAGTTGTCGAGATTATAGTTTTTGGGTTTATGGTAGGATGGCTGGAAACAGCCCAATCGCTAGAGTAACCGGAAGTCACAGATTTTAAACTAGCCTTATAGTTTATTAGCGATTACGTCATTCTGCTTGATCTCCAGTAAAGACCGCAAGTTCTTCGGTCAAGTTTAACGGTCTTCTCTCTTCCCGTTATTTCTTGTTGTAGATGTATAAATTTGCTACCGAAAGAATGCCTGAAGTTCGTAGTTGTAGGTATGTGAAAAGCATTAATAATGAAGTTTCTCATAGTGAAATTGCCAGCAGGATTTTAGAAATATTTTATTGGAACTTGGTGAAGACTTCTGTAAAGGGTGGTTAAAAAATAGTTCCAAACATTATTGTAGGATATGCTTAACAGGTATTAGTTATATAGAATATGATTTGGAATATTTTCAGTAAGTTTAGATGTAAAGCTAAGTCAGGCTAGGTTCATGCACATGTGTTTATGTATATTATTACATGGAATCAGATTGGAAACGATGTGTCATTTGTCCACAGGATAAATGACACATGATGATATTCAATGTGGTCCTACAAGTAGTTGCGGAGAAGATTAGTTTTAGGTAATGACAGATATGAATTATAATATGCTGAGGGAAGCTTTTCAAAAATGAAAATTTTCTGAAGATGCTACTATTTTAGTTAAGGCTGCAACAATAATTTGAATAGCCCTTCAAGTTTTATGTTTCCTTTCCATCTAATTGCCAACATAAGTCTCTTCCTTCAAGCCTCAAATTTTGTATTTCTTTAATTTTCAATGGTACTAATTTGAAAGACCAAGGGCGATATGAAATACACGGAATGTCTAACTGTAGGTCAAGTCATTTTAAAATAAAAACGATAACTCATTAAACAATTTATCACACGTTATCTTTAGGGTTTATCAATTTCTTTTTAATAATTAATTAATGAACCAATCAACAATAGCAACTACAAACAACAAGTAACATAAGAACTACAAACAGCTAAGTGACTCACAAAAAGGTACTCTGTCTAATGACCCAGTGATACAAGAATAAATAAAAGAGATGACCTGATCACAAAACCAAAAGGAAGTGAAACCACAAGAAAGTAATGAGTGTAAATTACAAATACACATTTCACATATATAACACTCCTCCCCGCTTAATGTGGAGGTACGACTTGTTCAGTAATGGAGGTAGTCAGGAGGTCTAGATGGTCGACTTCTACTTCTAAGTTGGTACCTAGGAACTTGCAAGGCTGGCGGCAAAGGTTGCGTCGGTACTTGACCTTGATTAGACAATTCGTCCCTGCCTTGCTAATTTCCGGTTCCATTATCAGGAAGTTTGTAGGCAATCTCAAATTCATTCTCATCGGATTGTTTTACGTTGGTCGTGAAATTCACCACCCGACCGCATAACTGGTCAATAAGCTTTTCCAATTTCCTCTCTCAGTCTGGACTAATATGAAACTGGCCCTTGCCTTTGGATGACAATTCCTGGCAACCACAATTCCTTTGAACCATAACTCCTGGCCATAACTGTTTGTCCAACTGAAAATTCACCAGTTGATTTACTATCTTTTTCAACTTCCTTCCCCTGCTTAAAAATTACTTTGTTTTCTGGGGATGGCTTGAGGAGACTAAGGCGGGTGCGCAACTCTCTGTGCAGAAATAGATAGGCTGGAGTACAGCCAGTTGATGAGTGAGGTGTGGACCTATAACGAAGCAAAAAGTTCATGAGTTTCTTGGATACAGAATTAGCTGTAGCCTTTGTTGCCTTCATAGCTTCTTTAAATGTTCGAACAAATATTTCTGCTTGCCATTAGTGGCAGGATGGTAGGGTGCTGAGCGAATATGCTTTACTCCGTTTCCCTCCAAAAATTCTGCAAATTCAGTAGAAACGAATTGTGGTCCATTGTCTGATACAAGTTGCATCTTGTAACCCATAGGATGAGAATAACAAACGAAGGATGTTGATAGTACTTTGAGCTGTAGTTGATTTCATTTCAAAAACTTCTGGCCACTTAGCTAGAGTGGGCGTCCACAATAATAAAGAACATTTTCCCCAAGAAAGGACCGGCGAAGTCCACATGAATTCTAGTCCACGGTTTAGACGGCCAAGTCCAGGGATGTATAGGAGCGGTAGGTGGAGCTTGTTTAACGGATAAGCAGGAATCACAGCTCTTTGCCAATATTTCAATTTTTGAGGCCACCATACATAGCTTCTCGCTAGAGCCTTCATGTGACAAATTCCTGGGTGACTACCATGGAGTTGTTTTAACACTTTGCCTTGAAGTTCAGATGGAATAATAACTCTATGTCCCCATAGTAGACAATCACTTTCAATGGTGATTTCAGCAGCTCGATTTCTGAACGGTGCTAATTCTGCTGACACCTCCCTTGCCCAACATTATTTAGTAAAGTTCAGAACATTGCTCAGTAGTGAATCAGAAATAGCGCGACGAATCTCAGAGACCACAACTTGACAGTTCTCTATCTGTGACATGTTAAATACACAGACATCTTCAGATGGATTTTCCTCACCAACTCTGGTAAGTGGAAAATGAAATGGTTCGTTCGTCGGAATTTCCATGCGCGGTGGTTGGCTTGAATTGAATATTGTAATTGTAGGCGGATCGATGAGCGATGACAAATTTTTCATGAATTTCCCATAATAATTTAATAGTCCAAGATAGGAACGTAATTGCTGTTAGTTTTCAGGTGGTATAATAGCTTCTTTCTTGAAGAGAAGAAAAAGAAACAATTTCCATGATTTTAGTTGAAAACAGAGCTTCTGTGCCAGGAACGCCACAACTTTTTGCTAGTGTTCAGTCCACCATCACACCTCTGTTGGCTGCTAGCTAGTGTTTCCACAATGTAGAGTGTGCAGTAAACTTCACTTGAAAAACACTTCCACACTATGAATGTGAGAGCCCAATCTTATACTGTTTTCTCATCTGCTTTCTCATACTGCTTTCTCATACTGCTTTCTCATACTGCTTTCTCATATTCCAATCTCATATACTGCTTTCTTGTCCCGGAATTTGAGAGCCACCTGGACATGAAAAGTAGCAGTAACAGCACCGTTGATACTTCCTAGCACTAGAGAAACGTCAAGAAACCGTACTCTTACTACTAGTCACTTAAATACACCGACAACAACAACAACAACTACTACTACTACTACCACTACTATTATTTCTTTTCTTTTTTGATAATAATAATGATGATGATGATGATGGTTTTCTACTACATACTGCCACCACCATGATACCAACAAAGTGACACTCTGTAATAACCACTACATACTTCAATCAAAAGCTATATATACACCTGAATAACTCAGAATTAAGTAGCTACTAAGCTAAGAGTTAAGTAGCTAATTAGCCAGTTCTACTTCTACTTAGCTATACTGGTAACAAACTAGCTGTCTTTACTGACAAGTTTAGCTACTTAGTTTAAATAGAACTAGCTTGATAACAATGAATTAAGTAGCTACTAAGCTAGGAGGTAAGTAGCTGATTAGCCACTCCTAATTTGACCTAGCTATACTACTAA
>WLWI01001498.1_pt1 | contig 20207 bp, 15 predicted proteins | sample 6701501 | NCBI WGS metagenome assembly WLWI01 (sample SAMN12718690, study PRJNA515312) | sponge metagenome | isolation source: marine sponge | host: Mycale hentscheli | place: New Zealand: South Island, Marlborough, Capsize Point | collected 2014-11-01 | reverse complement strand
AACTCAAAAATAGCAATACCCCAAGGGTGGTTAGTATGCACAGTTTATATACCTAAAGGCAAAAAATAGTGCACACTTACCAAGTTAGTACACCTAGTAACAATATAGCAACGGGTTCTAATATACAATTAGTAATATCTCTCCCTTATTTATATTCATTCTATGTTATGGATTTCCACTTTTTTTTATTATTATACTTTTATTTCAAATGTAACAACTATCAGACAAAAGTAATTATATTGTGAGATGAATTTCATCCTTTAATTTCACACAAACTAAATAAATCAAATGTCATGTTTCAAAATAGTCACTCAATGTTTACTCACAAACAATGATAAGCTTCTATATTGATAATGTTTTTAACTAAAGCACTCATTAGAATTCACAAAAGTTATGGCAAAAAATTATGCTTTATATAATTTCTTTGAAGTTGGCATAAGTGTCAAATCCATCCAAGAAGTCAGCCAAAACTTGATGGCAGAACTCATACTGCTCCTGTAGTATATCATTGAAGAGAAACGTAATTGATACATGTGTAATTGTAAATATTATGTATTTGATGGTTGCTAATTGTGATCAAATATTAGGGTAGAGTATGTTATATCACATATAATGTAGGAATAACTTACAATACATCAACTATAAAATATAATGAATGTGAAAGCATCAAAAGATTAGTTTAATAATGTTTAAAAAATTTCTCGCTTACTATACCCTGTGCTATTAATACCCAGTTCATTCACGTCAGTATAAATGTTATGTCTGTATGAAGTTTTAACAGCAGAATAGAAAATATTCTGTATTATGTGAGCTATGCATTGAAAATTGTTCTATCATTTGTAATAAAATTATGAGAACATTTAGATTCTATAGCAGAAAAAACATTTGTTGACATTTAAATCAACAAAAAAAATTTAATAGTACAAATTCAGCTTAAGTATAGAATATGAATAAAACATGGTGTGACAACTATAGGATATTTTTATACTTTCTGATGTGAGTTTCATAAATACTATAACACATGCATCATTTAATATTTTCATACCTTATTAGCTACCAGACCAGCTCTTTGGAAGCGAACAGATTTTATGAACTGGAAGACATCAATTACTCCTTCAGACTTCATCCTCTCCATCTGAGCATGTATCGTGATGAACGCGCCACTCCTACCTACTCCATCACTACAAAATACACAAAAAATGCTTATATCTTTGCTTGAAGTTTTAACTTGATGATTCATTCGACAGCATTATAATATATAAGTCATTAATTCTATACACTATATACATATCAATATTATTATGATAGCTTCATTATAAACAACTAAATCTTACTTGCACATGACCACAATAGGCTTGTTGCCAGTACTCATCTGAACCTTCTGTACCAGGTTGGCAATCTCCAATATGGCTGTAGTAGAATTAGGCACAGAATTCTCCTGCCACCTCAGGTACTGAAATTGAGTGATACTGGTTCCAGTTGGTGCCACAGACATGCGAGTCTGGTTCTCTACTATCTCAAACTTTCTTGCAACATATTCACTAAATGCATTTTGGTCTTTGAATGTTACTGCGAGTTTACCATATTCTTGTATTACACCTTTTCCTTGAGGCCAATAGCGGTGACACACTTCCTGTACATAGTAAATTTAAACAATTGACAGAATAACACTCTTACATTATAATTATAATGTAACATGCTTAATGTAATTATTTTATATATAAATAAAGACAAGCATTTATGTGCAAGCTATTATTAAAGACAGTAATAGAATGAGTTCATGATATCAAAGGCAACATATGCACTGCACGAAAAGTGTCCATTGATAACCATAACAAAATCGTAAATTAGTGTATAATCAATTTAGATTGATAACCTCTACATTCCAGTCAATTCTTTGTCAACTCTAATTATCAAGACAGTTTAGAGATTTTGTTATGGTTGTCAATGGACTCTTTTCAGGCAGTGATGACTCTAGAACATAGTGAAAGTTTGCACTGCATTACACAATCATTACAAACCACCTTTAAGATACTTCTAGGTCGACCTTCCCGAATAATCTGTATTTACACACATACTACAGTGTAGAAGCTTGGAAGATTAGGAGCACAGTGTCTAAATGCACTCATGCTAGCTTGAATACTCAGAGTTAGCCTGAGGTAGTATTTTTGTGAGTCTTACTTCTGCCAATAAATTAGAGTGATATGTGTCTGGTAACTACTGAGTTTGACCTCAGTAGACTCCTGAAGAGGACTTTGGCAAGAAGTCGGACATCTGATTAAGTTTTAATTAACATAACTATGCGAGAGTTATCCTCACACACTCAGTCGATAGTATCTACCACCAGGGTGCCCTCGTTGGGAAACCCAAAGTAAAACAGAATCTCAAGACTAAAGTTAATGAAGAAATTGAGAGTAAAGGGACAATCACAAAACACAGACTGAATGACACATGTAATACACCAGAGATATAATATAGTCCAGGCTGAGCATGCTCCATAGTTCATGACCATACCTTACCATACATACTTGCACGTAAATACAAAAACCGTTAATGGACAAAATGACTGTGTATGCAATAAATTAATGATGGCTTGTCTTATAGATTTAATTTCAGAATAGGGGTGGTCCCATATGAAACATCAGTTATTTTCAATTTGAAGTTAGCAGGCTTTTTATTTTACTTGATTATAACAATCACAATATTTCAAAAATATAACCTTAACTTTTATGGCTTGTTTACCATTCAAAATACTTTGGAGTAAACATTGCACTCTGGATGGTTCTATAATTCATTCAGAGTTGTTAAGCATGACATAAAACAAATTTTGAATAAGTCAACATGTACTATACACATAATAACAAAACAAGAAAAATTCAACAATGTAATGTCAGGGCTGTACTTCAGGGGCAGGGGGGATGTGTGTATAATTTAACGGTAACATGCATATGTCACTGTCCAGATAGTTTCCTGACACATATGAACAAAACATTTAACAGGGAAAAAATTTGAATTTCCTGTAGTAAACGTATTTAGTATATATCATACTTTCACCACATTTCTCATAGAGGATAGGGCTAAATACCCTGCACTATAGGCCATTTAGCCCTATCCTGTACCAGAAAAATGAATAAACATGAAATATCCTAAAAACATGACTGCAGGAAATTCAAGTTTTTGCCCTATGTTTTCTTTTGCAAACAACTTTTTGCGCTCAAAATACATGATTTATGAACAAAATAAAACAACTGAAACCAAAATGTACAACCAAAATTTGTAAAGTGATGCTGTTACATTCATTGTTCATAAGTTTTTCTTTCTACTGATGTTTTTATATGATAGAAAAACATTGAATGTCATAGCTACTCCTTTGCTATTGTTGTAAACAGAAGAAGTCATGTATTAAATTACAAGATCTTGACATAACATTTAAATCTTAATCAATATTCGAAAGATGGGAGTTTATTTCATTGCACTCAATTTCACTCAGTAATAGAATCATGACTTCAAATTAAGAATATTTATAACTACAGTCACTCATAATTTTGCTTAAATATGTGTAATTATTAACTATTTTACCTGTTCATTTTCTTCTGTTTTACAAAGCATGACAATACACCGACACTGTTGTTCCCATATCATCCTCCAGAAGTCATTGACAGTATGGGGGAGTGGTGCTTGAGTAGCTATATAGGCTCCTTTCTGACGATAACCCTAATAAAATATGACAATATACTACATACAGTCTGACAAAATGCACTCTTTAAAATAAAGGTGTCAGAGATTGACAGTATATTTTGCAACAATGCTTTAATGTATACTTAATGTTCATATAATAACAAAACCAACCTCAACAAAGCTTGCATTGATATAATCAGGTCCTGCTGCTCTCAAAATCACTCTTGTATGGTTGACTAATTGTACAAAATTTGTGAAATGAATTGTAAAATATTCTGAATTGCGATTCCTTTACCACACTGACAACATTATTAGTAAATGTAAATGAATACAGGTAAATCAATTAGAGTACTGTGTGATAACCACTGTCAATGATACATTATCTAGGAACTACACAATATTATTCAGAAATATCAATTATTTCACCGGTAAATGACCATTATTATATCATTAATATATCAGTATATAGTATGACAAGTATATTCCTGATATTGATGTAAATTTTTGACAGTCTATTAATCTCATAATTTTTTGAGGTCTAAAAATCCCTTTTCTGAAAAAACATTGGTTAAAGATTCCTCTTTTTTAAAGTTAGGTCGTTAAATGAGAATTTACAGAACATTTTAAAGAAAGCAAAATTTGTACTTACAAGGAATTTTGTCATTGTAACGATTCTTTACACTATTGGCCTCATTCAATGCCTGACTGAAGTCCAAACCCTGTATCTCATTAGCTACTTGAGTCAGTATCTAAAACATAGACACACAAACCAATAGTTACAAAAATATAATTAACAATAATATATACAATATTTATTGCATGGCTATATAAAATATGGAAAATATTTCATGACCACGCATACTTTTTTTTTGCAAGCTGAGGAAGAATTAGCTAGTTGAAATTAATATAAAAGGGCTATAACAATCTGTATCAATTCATATCATCCCAATGTTCAGCAGGCTATAATTTCTATCAACTCTGAATATTAGAATATGTTTATGTTCAGTTATATTAACAATAAATAAGCATGTACTTCAATGTTTGTCTACATTTGCATTCATATTGAAGTCTATAATAAATGCTATTGGTGAGTCCTAATTTGTTGGGTCTAGGAGAATACCTCGAACTGTTTTTGAAATCCAGACACCTCAGACTCTTCCTCTATTGGTCTACTCAATCTTCCAATGGCAATCCTCACATTAGCTGCTGCTACTTCAGTATCTCCACAAGTCAACAACTCATCCAGAGCACTGTGGATGAATATGTATTGAGCCTACAGAATGATGCAATTTATTACATCTCACTACGAAACTTATGTAGTAGTACAAACTCTATATAAGTAGCTAGCATGTCAAGTACTAAAATATGCACAAATTTCATCAAATACACCATATACATATGTATACTAACACTCATCATATATTTGGGTTTATACTTTAATAGGTAGTGTTTTGTTAGAATAAATTTAATTAAAATAATGTGATCAGCAAAGACAGAAATATTTTAAGGGCAAATAAAAACTAAATAACTATTTTGACAGTAATACAAATTTAGCAATACCTTTTACTGATGCTATAATAGTGGTTTAGGTAACCTTTTTTCAACTAGGACATTTTACTTTAACAATGTAACCTCAGAGAACAATGTTTATAAAAAATGTGATCATACTGAAATAAACATTCAAGCAATATTATGATATACAGATACAACTTCTCAGAAAACACCATATGATAGACAATAACAAACATTTCTTGATATTCTTAACTTTGTGTTATTTACAGTCAGTGTTTTTGAGAACCAGATGTTTTATAAATCAACAAAAAGTCATGTCTGTCAACAAAAATAAACAGTAAGATTCACCTAAGGCACATAATACTGTGTACAACAAGTTTTATAATGTCTGGTTCAAAACAAAAACCAATAGAACAAACAGGTAACTGGACAATACATTTTTATTATTTTAATCATCACTAAGGAATCAATTTATGACACTTGAAATATTATTAACATCATCTTTTTCATCTCTAGGCTGTCCTTTATTGATAAAAGGTTCAACTGCATCATTACTATCTATTTAGCTATTAATGTGGTAATTACCATTAAATTATGTCGAATTAAAAAAAATTACACATAAGAGACTAAATATTATAAATCATATTTTAAATTACATTAACTATAGTCTCATTGAAACAAATTTTAAGAGTTTAAATTACTGATGCTAATATAGTGGTATCAACAAGGACATTTCATTTTACCAATATAACCTCAGAGAACAATGTTAATAAAAAACGTGATCATACTGAAATAAACATTCAAGCAATTCAAACATTACTTGATATTCATAACTTTGCTTAATTTACATTCAGTGTTTTGGAGAACCAGATGTTTTATAAATCAACAAAAAGTCATGTCCGTCAACAAAAAATAATAAGATTCACGTAAGATACATAATGCATTGTACAATAAGGCTTTATAATGTCTTATAGTTCAAAACAAAAACCAATAGAACAAACAAGTAACTAAATCATACATTTTATATTCTTTCATCATCACTAAGGCATCAATTTTAATAAGTGACACTTGCAATATTATTGACATCATCTTTATTCATCTCTAGGCTGTCATTTATTGATAAAATTTTCAATTATCTATTTTGCTATAAAAAGTGGTAATTATTATTTAATTATGTAGAATAAAAATTGTACATCTATTCTAAATTAAACTAACTAGCCTCATTGAAACAAATTTTAAGAATTTTTCAAGGTGGCATTGAAACTTACTAGAGTCTGTACCATCAGTACTCTCTGTTTTCTCAGTCCAGTGACAAACTCAAAAATATTGAGAGAATTTTCTGTCTTAATTCTCTCAAGCATGTAGTCCAGAGTAATGAAGGTACCAGTTCTGCCCACACCAGCACTACAGTGGACCACCATGATGTCTGCGTTGCTATAAGGGTGGGACCTGCGCACACGTCTAGTAAAATCAATCATTGATATGGCATTGGCAGGAACTCCGTGGTCAGGCCAGCCAAGGTAGTGGAACAAAGTGACATCATGAATGAGAGAACCCGCACTATCCTTCTGAGTTGTTTTCATAGTTATTATGTAAATAAAAAGTAAATAAATAACTATGTCCATGATGCTTTCAGATTTTACTGTAATATAGCGATCATAATCTAGTATGTGGTTGACTATAGATTTTAACATAAATAAAGGATAAAACTGTAATTTCAATTAAAATATTTTATTATCAAATTACATCAGAGTTGCAAGTATTGAATTATGAACATCATCAGGTTTTCAAGAATATAACGTAAGATGTAAGCAATATATTGTGCTAAAATATTAGCTACCTTAAATATTCTTTATTGGCTGCAATATAAAAGTATTTGTTGGATGTAATATATATAAGAGTACTTACCTGTTTTAAGAACATATTTCTGACAACAAACTCTGGAAATTGAGATGAAGACTTCAACTCTACAACTAATGAACTCTTGGGGGATGGCACAAATGGCTCAGACAAACTCCTAGGCCAATATTCCTCACACTTTTTCTGGAGCATAATTATAGGAGTATACTTTACATTTACTATACACATACTAATGTGCCTGTTTACCTTTCCTTCAAATACTTTAGTGAGCATTACTATAGTAGGAGATTTTTGTTCCCAAATCATACGCCAGAAATCATCCACTGAATTATCCATTGGACCTATTGTGGAATCAATGCTTCAAAACTTGATTTAAAATATACAAGGAGTCAAATCTTTTAAAAATTGCCAACAATTAAATCACAAAAATATGTAACAAGCCCTTAAATATATCAACTAATGATACATTTCTCAATATAGAAATAAAAATTAGCAGTAATTATATTTTTGTTACTTGTACATCTAATGTACATTTAATGTTAAACTATCATTTCCATCATAATGTGTCTAGATGAAATGCAAATTACATGTAATAAATAAGCTAATATTAAAATCTTATCTTTATATTTTCAAAATAATAATTGCTACTGAAGTAAATGTATTTATTAATCATCTATCATCATAGTTCTGCAAATCCCAATGTCTATTTAGTGATACCATTGCAGTTTAATTTTTATACAATAATTTAAAATTCATTAAGTGAACAATCTACTTTCATAATAATATTCACGCAAAATTTTACCTTGAGCTGCTATGTAAACTTTACTTCTCCCACAACCCTTCAATATAATGTACAACCATAATTATAACATCACAATTATTTATTACCAATATGTACTTACATCTACATAGCTGGCATTGATATAGTGTGAGTGTTCCACATCTGGTATTTCACTCAATACAACACGATTAAAGTCATCTGAATGCAAATGTATATTAATAATTACATGTATGTTCATCAGCATATTATTATATAATATATTATAGGTCAACAAGTCTACTATTTTCAACATGAAATTAAGTATACTGCATAGTTTATAACTTGTTTTTTATATCATCTACATAAATTATGTCATTCTGGTAGATTTTTATTATTACCCAGTAAGTAATTAAACCGTTATACTCAATTGAATGAATAATATTAAAAATGGTCAAATAATAGAAATTATAACTGAGTTATTGAAAATCAATGTAAAAAAATAAGATTTTACATATGCAAATGTGTCGTTATTAGCCAATTGTATAGTTAAGTTAGTTATAACATCTAACACACTATCAAAGTTGTAATTGTAGCACATACATGGATAGATGTTACCAAATCTGTTTTTTGCTCGATTCTCAGGAATAACAGCAGTACTGAATTCAACTTGAGGTGCTTTGTCTATAAACTAATTTACATTTACAATCATATCAGTTACAATATGTCATTGTTTTCTCACTTTATACTCCATTTCAAACAACTTGTCTCGGTCAGAATGCATCCGTGCAATATGAGCACTAAACTCATCTAGTGGAACTTGTTTTAGGCAATCTTGAACTAGAGCATATTAAAATAATGTATTATTTTTAATTCATTATGCTTGTACATACCTATAAATGTTGTATTCTCGTAAGTCTGTTCCACACACTGTTCTGAGTTTGTGTCTAGCTGAATGCTAATCTTCTGAACACTTTTTGATGTTAATTTCATATCTAGTGGTCTATCTTCTTCTTTAGAAGGCAATATTACATCATTGTTGGGAGAAAAGAAGATTTTTCGACGACTCCTAATACACTATTATCAATACTTACATTTCTTAATAATTTAATTAAGTACCTAATTGAAAGTAGAACTCCAATTACAATTATTGATCCAATCAATATAAAGACTATGACTGTTACAATAATGGCAATTGCTTCTGCTTGAGTTCCATCAGGTGTACCTACAGAAGCTATAAATAAATCATCAATTATTGAACTATCACAAAATTGATTGCAGTGCAAAGTAACTTGATATAAAATTTTGAGCTATATTGTAGATTTTTATTCTTATAGCTAATTACATCAAACTCAATGATTCAATTATACATTAACTCACTCATTGGTGAAATGATGATATGAAATTTAATGTTGCTCATCTTGGCTACATTTGTTGGTAAGAGATTGATTACATTACATGTAAATGTTGTCTCATTATCCCTTAATAACAATTTTTCTACATTTAAAGCAAGTTCGTTATATTTTGTTGTCTCAGTAGAATATGAAACATTGGGATCCACAGTGAACCATTGAATAGAGACGACTGTGAGGTTACTGTAACAAATTACATTGGCTGAAGATCCAACCTCATAAACATATTTATTTCCAGACAGTCCTACAGCTAATATTTATGCAAAATATTTTAATTTTTTTTTTAACAACACTTTAATTATCTTACAATTATATTCATTGCTTTGCTTCGATGAACTGCCTCTGCTATTGCTAACAGTGCAGCTGAAGATTCCAGTGTAATCTGATGGTGTATTACTAGATATGTATAGATGGTTGTGGTAAGTGGCACTGACAGTATCCACTATTATTTTAATCTGTGAGTAAGATCCTCCAATTCTATTCCAAATTAGATCAGTGACAGGACCTCCAGTAGATATACAAGTCACAACACCAGTTGTAGTGTTGTATGATAAAGTCACAGTTTCAAAAAACCCTAAAAAATGTTAATTTATATTTTATATTAGCTTCATATCTTCATAATAACAATTTTATTGTAATACTATCACCAATAGTGTACTGCAAGTTAAATTGCCAAGTTCATTAATCACAAATATGATAGCAATCAGCCTAGTTTACAAGTTCATAATTTTACAGAGCTACCGTTCTCTAGTGAATTATCCCACCCAGATTTAAGCAGCATAGGATATGAGGTGCCCATATAAATTAAGTGTAACATCCCACTTTATAAGCTAATTTATCAACCCTAGTAGTATGGACTACTGCAGTAAAAATATCTGGCAAAAGATTAACTACTTATTACAATCTTAGCATATAGCAAGATATTTCACTCTCAGTCTCTATTTTCACAGTCCAAAATAGATTAGCCTGTTCTTGAAATACCTCACCCCTATATTATATAATTATATACTAGCTTATGTGACAGCTAAAATACTATAATCAGTTATAGTATTGTATATTTCATACGTATAAGTCCAAAGAGTTAATTTTTTTTGCTATGTGAAGCATTCTGTAATTAGTAGAAAATTGCAACAATGTTTGCACGTAAAACGTGTTCAATTTTGAGTTAGCATGCTATAACATTCATTTTTCAAGCTGTATTTTATAATTACAACAATGCAGCTAAATGTGCACCTATAATTGATACCTTCATTATTAGAGTAGATTCCTACATAAGTATTCTCATCATATATCAGACATCTGTATATCCCAGTTGGTCCAAGTACATTGTCACGATGTAGTATGAGTGATCGAGGTCCTCTAGTTCTAAATATAGCATTTGCCATTCTATTTCCAATTACACTTCCATTAGGAAAGTACCAATCTCTCATGCCTCGAAGAAAATTACCTTGACTCCTACAGCATCGTGACTCATTGGTAAAACAATACAATGCTTCACCATCTACTCCAATATCACTGATACTTATTATACTGTTGTTAAGAAAATAATGACCATTGAGTAATATAACACCTAAGGCAAAGAAGAAATGAATATTAAATTAATAGCAAATGTTATGCTCATTAAAACTTCTGGGTTAAGTTTAATTAGCATAATATTAGGTTTTAGAACAAGAAAGTCTGCCATTATTATTACTATTATTTCAGCCAAAAATGACTGAGTGACTATTAAATTGAATGATTGCAAAATTATCATACCTGTAGGTGGCTGAGTTGATGATATTAATTGTTGATATGGACCATCACCATCTATGTTAACAGCTGCTATTTCAAATGTGTAGGAAGTGCCAGGGAATAATGAAGTAGCTACAAATGATGTGTCAGTAGTTGTTATTGGTCCTGTAGTAATATAAGTTTCAGTATAACGAATTACGTAGCTTAGAATTGGAGAATTTTGTTGTAGACAATCCACTGGCTGCCATGAAATAGTGATACTAGTGAAGTTGTTATCTAGAGATGATATTCTCTGAACTGAGCCACTTGGCACTACAAACGTATTGAGTTACAAAAACAGTTTATATGTTATGAATACTGATGTATACACTTATTTTGTTGTGCAAATAATATGATTTAAAAAATTTGTAAATATTTATAAAAACAATATTATATATGTAGTAATTGCTCAACATACTTGCTGTAAGAGTAGTGAAGGATTCTGTAGCTGATAATCTATTTCTAGGGTTCATTGCTGTTATAGTGATGCCATATGTTATATCTTCTTGTAAACCAGATAGAGTATACATCCTCATGGATCCTGAGATTGTTTGGCTCCCACTTGGAGCATCAGAACATCCTGCAGTTCTAGTGTAAATTATGGTGTAGTTTTGCACTGCATCATTATCTGACTGTGTCCAATTGAGCATCACTGAAGTTTGTTGAACTCTTCCTTGTATGTTTGTAGGAGGACGGCTTAATGCTTCAACTAAAAAAATATGAATATATGAATGTTGAGGTGCATTTCAAGTTTGATGGAAATTACTAAAACAAATTACAAATTGCATTACATTGTTGAATGACAATGATCCATGCTGACAGAAACAAGAAACTGAAACAAGAAACTGCTACTACTACTACTACTACTACTACTACTACTACTACTACTATTAATACCACCTCTTACGTGTAATTGTTATTGCATGTGCAGGACTGGTAACATTCACATTGTTGACATATACTGAAGAGGCTGTGTACTGACAAGTATATTGTGCACCATCTTCACTCAGTGGCAGAGGACTCAAGTTCAGTTCTCTATTATTCTGATTTTGTACAACTTGTCCATTTCTTCTCCACTGATATGATGGTGAAGTCACTTCCAAAGAAGAAGGAGGTGTGGCTACACAGGTGAGGATGTAGTCACGAAGAGCAACAGGTGACTGGCTCTCCATTATAGAGTTAGGTATAGGAGGAACTATGCATGCATAGCAGCATGTATAGCAGCATAATTTACATCCAACATATTTAACATGACAAACTCACCTGATACTGTTAATGATACAGATCTACTCATAAGAGATGCTCCAATAGTTACAGTACATGTATAAGTTCCATCATAAGATTGCCGCACTCGAGTCTGCACAAATGTATCACTGACTATAGTAGATGGTTCTGTAGCCAGTGATGGAGTACGCATCTTTTGTCCTGTCCATTCAACTCTAGCTATAGCAGGTCCTGATAGAGTTCCAGTACATATGAGAGTAACATTATCTACACCAGCTACTCCACTAAGGTTGGATCGAGTTATAGTGACAGAGGTGATTTTAACTGTACAAAATTGATTAATGTATATGCCTCAATTATATAAACAGAAATGGAGACATATTGACATTATTGTCTGTGTATGCATGAGTCCCAATTGTATACAACCGTAGTTTAATTTGAAATTGTCATTCAAATGTATAGCGTAAAGACTTAATTACATCAGCACTAAAGGTGTGTTGGGGAGGGGGGAGGGAGGGGGAAGGGGGGTCTAAATAATTATGAGGCTTTCTAGTTAAATTTGTCCATTGGCATGATTCTGGTGGAATAAATAGCTGTTTTGTCTTCCTGCCAGCATCTAACTCTGAAGACTGGACAGGGTTAATGTAGGTTATGAAACCATTTCTTTGATAATTTTTTCCTATCATTATTGTGGTATATATAGAACAAATACAGGCCATTCCATTTTTTTAATTACTTTTCAATTGGAGAGATATTTTGATTTTAACCTAATCACAGGCAAGTTCAATGCCAACCATCATTGTAGCATGATAATTCTAAGCTATTTACTTTTTTATTAATATTTTCTGTAGAGGCATTCAGATAATGTTAAGCAAGGTAAGACTAATCTATGTACAAATATGCAAAAACTATATAAAAAGAAAGCTAAAAATGGACTTGTCGTTTACTGATAATACAATCTTAAGCTCAATTTCAGACAGCTACAGAGCTGCTAAGGAGTTCTACACTGTGTAAGGCTTATTGAATTTCTAGGTGCTAAATTATGAGCTTCAGAACCTCATACTATAAAAATTGATGTTTAAAGATAAGTGTTTTGGTAGCTCATTTTTTAAATAGAAATTATGATAAATCCAATATAACTGTGCTCTCATTTAATGTTCAATACATGAAGTACTAAATTTAGCTACATGTAGTGGTATTCTAATACTTAAAAATGCAGCACTGTGATACTTACCGATAATTAGTACTTTATGGGAGGGACTCATTCCCATAACAGCATTCACAAGATATGCAGATGTAACTGTATAGTGACAGGTGTATTGTGTTGTATTCTGAGTTAATTGTAGTGGACTCAAGTCTAATTGACTAGTATTCTGTCCTGTCAATAGAGTATTTCCCTCCATCCATGAATATGATGCTATCATTAATGTTGATGGAATAATCACATCACAAGTGAGTGTATAATCCGATGTAACTCTTGGCATTCTACTCTCTATAATGTTTGCTGATATTTGGGGAACTGTGTAACAATGTAAAAAAAGAATAATTTAATCCCACATAAGAGAGAACAAAATTACCTGATACTGATAAAGTGGCCATAGTTATTAGAGTAGACATGCCAACTGAAGCCATACATTGTACTGATGGATTGTGTTGGCTCACTCTTATTGTCAACATATCTGTGAATGTGTTTGTACTTTCTCGAACAGTCTGACCTTGCTGTGGACCACGAGATACTTGACCAGTCCAAGTAAATGATGGTGTACCACCTCTACCAGTTATAATAGCAGTACATCTGAATGTAATAGTCTTTCCAGCTACAACATCAGGTGTGGTAGGAGATATTGAGCCAGAACTAACTACAAACATTGACAAAGTAAAAAAAAATTTAATTTGATTGTTCAGTTGATATTTTTGAGGTACACACTTGTAGAGAAGTTTACCTGAAAGACAGTTACATTATATTTCATTTCATTAATGAATTTACTAGTAAATTACAGTCTTTCACGATATACAAGAATAATTGCATCATGACTCTGACAATATTTATGCTGTACAAACCAAAGTATCAGCTATACTAAATGAAAAGAACTGGTACAATGAAGGGAGTAATCCAATACTAATTTAATATGATTACATTGTTTCAGTCATTATTGGTTGAAATAATTATAATAATACAATTTTTCTCGTTTTAACAGTAAATATTGTGTTAATTAAAACTTCACTCAACTTTTCGAATTCTGGCCAAAGAGACTTGGGCAAAAAGTCGAAATATCAGGTTTAATATTAGGTGTTAGAATGAGAAAATTTACAATTACATTCTTATATTTAATTTGCCAAATAATACTGAACTTTTTTCAACAATTTTAAATCCACTATGTAAGACATAATTATATGGCCATGACAATAATAGTATGAAGTATTAGAACAGATGAGGAGTAATTGATTGTCTAAATGTATTATATAGACACATTTGTTAACATTAAATTTACATCATTAAAGTAAATAAAAAAAAAAATCAAAACAAAAAAATCTAGATATACTACTTACCAGACAATATATTTATGACATTAACAGTTGCATTGACAAGATTTCCATTATTATCAGGTACTGAACATGTGTATATTCCCAGTGGTCCAACTGGAGCTCCTCTACTTGCCAGACGAACTTGTCGAGTATGCACTACTCTGTATAATGAATTTGTAATCGGTCCTAAATTTGTTGCAGTAATAACAGCAGAACCTGAAGGTGTGTACCAGTTCCCAATAGCTCCCATTCCAGTTTCTGTATTTCTACAACAATTCATATTCACGTCTGTAGTGTCACATATTAATGTATTTCCAGGATCTGCACGATTAGACGTTTGACCTTCGATATCAGTAATATTTACAGAATCTCCATCACTGAGAGATCTTGATCCAATTCTAAGAAGTAACTCTACAAGTTAACCACAGAAATAATAAATATCACACTGACAAAGACAGATGACTAATTACCATTACAAATATTTAACTTGACTTTGTACCAGTTTTTATGAAGTTATTTTGTCTACAATTTGATAGCCCATTACCTGAGTGACAGTGCTTGTCATCAAGTGCTCCCGTACGAAAATGTATTTGAGGAAAAAAATTGATATAGTATTTAGCAACCACTAAAAGTAATTGGATAATGACCAGAGGGAGTTATAAATAGAGCTATTTGTTATCAACCAAAATGAAGTAGTTATGAACAAACCAAAAAATTGGTTTAAATTGCGATTCACATACCCATGCCACTCGGATTTCGTCCTCATGTCATCTCAGGATTTGTAAATCACATACACACCTCAAATTTTTTTTAACTATTACTTATAAATAGGTACATGTAATTGATTTTATCACATAAGTTTATAAGTGTAAGTAAAAATGTTTTGGATGCTGGTGTGCTCCAAAGCATCTTAATAAACTAATTATGTATAAGCTGATGTTTGAAAGAATTTGGGCATACATGACTGATGGACTGATTTTAGATTAAATTTTTTGGATTTTACATTCATGCTTACTATTCACAATATGAGTTCACAATAGTCACATTCAAAGGAAATTTTAGTGTTACCCCACTTTTACAGCCATTAAATTAATGTTATTATATTTTTCACTAGCTCAACAGGCTTATAATTTCTTACAATATAAGCTGCAGTACATAATTGGAAATAATATCATTGAAGAAATTGATACGGGTATTTTTGAGTCTTTGATTGATTCATAAAGGCATTAAAATTTACTTCCATATTATTCGTTTTAACATAATTATCAAGTATAGATCGAATTTAGTTTTATTTGTGGTTTATTGAAGTATTTTTAATGATGCTATGTAATTTAAGAAAATGCTTCCATGAAATGAAATCCAGCTTGCAATAATCAACTTAAAGCTTAAAAAACTGACAATCTGAATTATAATGTAAATTATATGCAGCTATCCAGCAAGCTTGACATTGAACTTATGATAGATAACTAAGAGGGAGACAAACCTAACTCATGAATAATATCCCCCCAAAAGCAGAGTATAGTCTTACCTTGACCGTTTACATAAGGAAGTATTAAAAGAAGTCTAGAAAATGTCAGAATCGACATTAAGACTAACATGTTCTTTGTACAGTGCACGCACAACGTTGGCAATCCTCTCCACCGCAATCCCCCCCAGGGCATTTACGATCCTCTTTCACTTTATTTCGCACAGCGTTGGGAATCCACTCTAGGGCATTTAGCTACGATCTTTTTCACTTCTTTTTTTTATTGTGGAAAGAAATTGAGGAAAACGGATTTACTTGAAACTAATTTGCGTCTTTAGAGCGCATGCGCCAAAATTGTCTATTTCATAATTAAAGGATCTATAAAAAAAAGTAAGAGTTTATAAATAGCTATAGAGAAGCATACTTATTATTTTCAAAACATAATTATACTTTTTTAAACCGGTTCGTAGTCGTATTTGTTCAGTACAAAGACTTATCACACTTGTAAGTATTGTTTTGATTGCATTTACCACCCTTCAGGTCATTACAATCACACTGAATACTTATTACACTATTTCCTTACTATCTCTTTATCATTTAAAAAAAATTTAACGTATTTATTTCTTCCTTGAATAGCTGTTGCATGAATTAAATAAACTCTTTTTTATTTAAGTTGCCCCTCCTACACTTTTTATGTGTGGCAATTGTGTTATGTTATGATTGTTGTTAGCTTTTTGTTTTTTTATTCAACTCTCTTGTAGTCTCATATTGTATGTTCCTATCCTGATCTCACTTCTTACATATTTCTCAATAATCCTTTTATCACTTTTTTGGTATGTGCATTTTTATATTATTTCATTGATGTTGCGTGTTAATTCCTTTCAAGATTTAATACGAATATTACATACCTTCTTTGATTAGTCAAATCATCACTAAGTGCAAGTGTTTCATACATTTTGGGCAACCTTAATTGTATTGGTATGGGTCACTTAGCTTCTATGGAATGGGAAAACCTAATGGGACTTAATAGGAAAGTTCTGTAGCGCTCAAGGTGCTGTAAGGATCAAGTCATAGACATTCATAAATACCTACACTGCCTGAAAGGAGTCCATTGACAACCATAACAAAATATGTAAACTGTGTTGATAATTAGAGTTGACAAAGAATTGACAAGAATGTAGAGGTTATCAAGCCAGTTAGCAACTGATTATACACTAATTTACGATTTTGTTATGGATCCAAGACGTTTTGATTCCCTAGGATCTTCATCAGTTGGACAATAAAAACAACTGTAAAACTGAAAAAATGATGCACTTAGCTAGAGGATATGTAAGAGAATATGTTGATAAGAATGCAAATGGCTAGAGGAATAAACAGGTGGTTAGTATAAAAAAAATGTATTTATATATTTAATTATTATTTATGTATTTATTTATTTATTCACTTATTTATTGATTGATTTCTTTAATTTATATTTATTTATTTATTTATTTATTTATTTATTTATTTATTTATTTATTTATTTATTTAATTATTATATTTATTATATTTATTTATTATATTTATTTATATTTACCTATTTTTATTTATTTACTGATTTATTTAAATTAAAATTAAATTTTATTATCATTTTTGCTTTTAACGTATTTATTTCAATTTTTTATTTACGTATTAATTTTCACAGCTTGCTTGCCTAAAACATTTTGCATTCTTATTCATGCTACTTGCACTGTTGGCTAGTAGGGGTCCTGGGTTCGGTTCCCCTATGACAAGTGAGATGTTTTTCACATCATAGCTTTTTTTTCTTTAGACCCCTTCAATTGAGGAAGGTTTACTCTAACATTAATAAAGCAGCCATGTCAGTATAACATTGTAGTTATGGAACAGTGCTAACAGGCTAGATAATAACATGGCAATAAATGTGTTTTTATGGTACACCTAATTAAAACATTCTTTCTAAAAATATTTTATCATTTTTCATTAAAAAGAGACAATCATGAATTACATTAAACCTAAGTTTACAATAAGAAAGATATTAATAAATTGAAAAGGGGTTACCAGTAACCCCTGAACCCGCCCCTACATATGCCCCTGATGACTGGAGATCATTATGCGGACCACATTATAGACAAAAACTTTCATCCTGTGCTTGATATTTATATGTTGTCAGAACCATAATAATGTTCAATTGATAGAATTGTTTGTTTGTTCTTTACAGGTCCTGCAATTTTCAATATTGTTTTTGTGTTCAATTATATAATTCTTCAATTAATATTCTATTCCAAAGGTAACAACAACAAAATCAAAACATTAAAAAATTGTTTATAAAATTGATAACAGTTAATCGAATTGAATGTTATGTCAAAATTCTTTAAAAATACAAAGCCACATAATATTAAAAATAAAAAAAGTTTTAATCAATTGAACTTTCTGGAGTATTCACAAAAAATAATATTAGCTAGCTAGCTACAGCATTTCAAAAAATTGCTTTATATAATTTCTTTGAAGTTGGCGTGAGTGTCAAATCCATCTGAGAAGTCAGCCAGTACTCGATAACAAAACTCATACTGCTACTGTAACATTAAAACAAACAATGTTCAATATTTACTTGTATTATTTGTAAATTAGTATTGTATGTTATTTTACAATAATAAATATAGTTGCTTCACTTCAATAATCAATAACAGCAAAGCCGATAATATCACAGTAAAGTATTTATACATCACTATATTATTATAATTGCTAGAAAAACATAAAATAATACTTTTTTTATAAACACCAAGATCAAATTGATTCAAGTTGGTTTCATTTTGTGAACTAGCAGAAGAATAGAATACCAAATCAAAATCAAATCAAGTTTGGTAAAGTATAGTCATTACACTGAATCGGTAAAGTGTCATTACATTCAGTTGAAAGCAATTTATTGTAACTAAAAAGTGGGTGGAATAGACAAGGGAAGGTGGCGTAGTAAAATCGCCTAGTAAATGGGATATAAATTTTTAAAAAGAAGGCGAAAGTATGAAACAGAAGGCAATGTTTCACAAAGCATAGGTCCACAACCATGATAGTATGGCAGAGAGATTCAGAAATAGAAGAGGTAGACAATGAGGAGAAGAGACTTCATGATCCAAGCAGAAAGAGCTGAAGAAAGGGAAAGTGGGGGATAAGAAAAGGAAAAAGAGATCAGGAGAGGGAAACTTATGAGAATGATAATAAAATGTAATTGTTGCTATTGCTTTCTTTCTGTACAATTCATCAAGCACCACTGTGTGGCTGGGTACTTTCTAGTTATGTATATTATTTTCTCTGATAAATTGAAAATTAAAAAAATGAAATGCACTGTCAAAAATACAAACCTTGAAAAGGTTAGATTAAAATAAGGGTAAAAAAATTGTATGAGTAATAGCACGGGTAACTCTGCTATTGATCCCTAATATAACAGATTACCCATGCTATCACTCGCTAATAGTAGGCCAGTTTTTTTAACAGTCATTTGCAATTGTAACTACACTTTATCATCACTCACTATCTCCATATTTCAGGATTAGCTTCCGCTGAAACTTCGTTTTCAACATACGGCTCCTCCTAATCTGTTGAAAAACATTCCGTCTACTACGGGTATAGCTTCTGTGGTAAAGAATGACATAGTCTCCAACTAGAAACTACTCTAACTGTATGTTTCCAAGGTTAACGCTTCACGCATGTGCACTTACCTGTACTAATTCACATAGCTACCAAGGTATTTCACTCAGCTACTAAGAGAGTGCCTGATGCTTGGAGGAAAACAAATCATTACTAGTGGTGTGCTTGAGCACAAATGGCGAGCGAGCCTTAAACTACACTATTGTTATTCAAACTACTAAAATAAAGTCGAGATGTTAAATTACGCATATACGGTAAAGGGGGTTCAATGACATAGTAACCACTCCCCTCAACTGCTTGAATTGAAAAAGAAGCAACAAAATCAAGTCACGTTATTAAAAAATTTCTTTGTGATATTCTT
>WLWI01001497.1_pt1 | contig 20219 bp, 7 predicted proteins | sample 6701501 | NCBI WGS metagenome assembly WLWI01 (sample SAMN12718690, study PRJNA515312) | sponge metagenome | isolation source: marine sponge | host: Mycale hentscheli | place: New Zealand: South Island, Marlborough, Capsize Point | collected 2014-11-01 | reverse complement strand
ATTCCGAAAGCAATTGCCGTGCGGATTAGGCGGACTAAGGCTAAGTTCTAACACAGTAACAATATTTAGTTTTATGTTACCTAACTATCAGGCTCGCTCGCCATTTGTGCTCAAGCACACCACTAGTATATATGGACGTACGTATGTCTTTTTGTACTTTGACCCTCCGTATTTTTGTGTTCGCTCCGCGTTCGACCCCGTCCCAAACTTCACTAAACAGAATCCTCTGGTTTAGCGACCATTACCCCTATCACCTTAGAAATTTGAATTGTTTACGGCTACCCGTATCACCCTAGAAATTGAATTGTTTACCTTTTTGAATTCTTTTGCGGGTGCAGTTCAAACTTGAAAACTTAAGGGACTTCCATTTCTATTCGAGTTAGTGGCGGTAGTAAGTCAATGCGCTCTTTATCATGGTTATAAGCCGTGCGCAACAGTATTTACTTGAAAATACATTGTCCACTAGACTACCGCGAAGGTAAGTCTGTGTAGGTGCATGTCCAGGTGTGTCAAAGCATTGTGTGTTACAACCACTACTTAGCTAAAGAATATCACAAAGAAAACTTTGAAATAACGTGTATTATTTTGTTGTTGTTGTTTTCCTTCAATTCAAGCAGTTGCAGAGAGTTGTTACTATGAAATCCCTTTACCGTGTATGCGAAAATAAAAAACTGGACCTTATTTTCAGTAGCTTCAGTGTTAGAAGTCAAAATCATACATATAAAAATAGTATAGTCTCTAGGCTCGCTCGCCATTTGTGCTCAAGCACATCACTAGTTATTTTTATAAACATTTGTCCTGTTGGAATACGAGGTGCACTCAAGACTCATTCATATCATGCGTTGTGTGTATGTAATTGTAACATTATTCATACGGAATGATCATGCATTACGTAATGTTGTAATCACGTGCTCCCTCTCTCTCGATTTGTAATGTCACGCCGTTGATTTGACAATCTATAACAATTGTTTGCATCTAGACTCTAGCTAGCTGTGAGATCGGACCAGAGTCGGCCTATTCTAATATGTCCTGCATAACTGTTTTATTATTGTTTGGTTATATAGTAAGACCCGAACCAAACTTCAAGCTTCAGCCCAAGCTAATTGACTGAAAAAGATTTAGCTGTAGTTTTATAACAAAACAGGTTGAAGTTTAAGCAACCGCAAGCTAACTGATTGAAAAAGTTTGGAAAGATTATGACTAATGTCAAGCGTACTTTGATGCCTTGAGAGAAGAACTCAGACTAGAGGCTGATTTAAGTTTCTTTATTTTATTTGTAAATTTCGGCTTTAAAAGAACAGAATCCCTGTTTTGTTCTGGTGTATCTGACCTTAGGAAGGAAGTCACTGTTGTTGCTGGAGGTGTGATTCTTTCCTCAACTGTAAGTATGCCTTCTTTTGAACAAGTGTGCCTTCTATGTCCGTGTAACATACATGTCAGAAATCTCCATAGCGATATTCCTGTGGTTACCACATATGGACACTATCTGGTGCTGTAAGGCCACATCAGTGATTCTCTCGTTACACTAACTAAGCCATAGTTAGCATTATTACTACACTTATAGTTAGATTTGTATTCATGATAGAGCAAACAATTATTGGCTGGAAATTTAAGAACTTTTTGCAACAATAGTGACTTCGTTAAACAGACTAACTTGCTCAGAAGGTTTGCACTATTAGTGCTCTATTTTAAGAAAATATTTACATGAAATTTGATTATATGATTTCATAGGCTGTGTCGTATTAAATACAGTTTTCATTGCTGTGTTTTCATAAAAATTAAGAAAATTTTTTAAATATTTATCATGTCCTATCTCTTCTTTTTGCTACAATTATATTTTTGTGAGCACCAACGAAAGTGGGACTCATTGAAATTTAAATAAAAACAAAACGGTGTAAGAGATAAAGGCCTTTTATACATTAGCTAACTATAAAGTATCAATAAACAGAAAAAAGAAAAAGTGCAAAGTCAATGTATATAGTTAGCAACCACAGATTATATAAAAATAATATTATAGTTTTGTATTCTGCTTGTTGTGCTGGAAATAGATTTTATTATAGCAAGTGAACAAATATTTAAGTTGGCTTTAAAAAGTAATTTAAAGAACACCAGGATTCTAGCTACTAAATATGTTTTGACAACTTTCAATACTTTGAGAGAAAGCAGTAACTCCAGCAAAATTATTCATCAGACTGTTTGGAGCAGCAAGATTTGGTCACAGTGAAATATTGAAATAATGTTTGATGTTAACGGTGCTAAAGATCAATGGAGTAATATACTGACCTTCCCTACTGATTGAATAATATTCATTGCTTATAATTTATGCACCACACATTATATAACCTACACCAATATTTACACCAAGTGCTGTAATCGGATCAGTGCTACTCTAGGCTTCAATAAGCTAGCTCATCTTCGATTTAAAGCTTTGAATGCCTCCACAAAAATGTTCAATGAATGGAGAAAACATACTCAGCTGCAGCATATAATACGTACAATGGTAGAAGAGACTTGTTGCCTCACAGAAGCTGAATTTTGTTAATTGCGGGATACTTTACGAGCTGCTAAGAATTGATTTTAAGCTAACACTAGAGGCTAAAACCTACAATTCATAATAAGAAGTACTGCCCAATATTGTGGTGATTGTTACGGGAAAAGATCTCCCACCTGCTTTTAAATGAAACAATCTGGAGGGTGTGACGGATATTTTGGCGTACTCTTGACCGATATTCTGGCGTATTCATGGCCTCAAACGTTACTTCTAATGCTTCAAGGCAGCCTTATCGGTGTGATGCTGAGGAGGAGCATTGGGAGGAGGATGTGGTTGTGATCACCAATAAAGAAGAAGGTAAGCTGAGTGGTAATTTATGATTTTCATTTATTTCTAGCTGTGGTTTTAATTTTATAATCACATAGTATAAAAATACTTTACTCCTCACCAGATTTGACGGTGTGATAATATATAGCAATAGCAATTGAAATATTGAGCAAACACTTACATATTGTTTAATTTAGTATCACTTTCTAGATTAGCAACACTAACGTATTTCATTTCACAAAAACATTAAATTTATTGACATAATATTTTGTTCTTAACAGACACAATAATCTAAGACAGCTTTTTAAACCCAGGTGGTCCAGATGATGTGGCTAGCTGCATAATACAAGGCCGTAGCAAGCGGTCCGGTTGGTCCGGTTTTGGCCGGACCAATATTTTCACCACGTAGCCACACCCACCTAAGTTGCTGCGTAGAGCATGCGCCTAAGTCTAAGGATTTGCAACTGTTACGTTGTTATTCACTTGTGGAGCATATTCATGGCCGTAGCGTCCGGTTTTTTCCGGACCAATATTTTCACCTCGTAGCCACACCCACTTTAGTTGCTGTGTGTAGAGAGCGTGCACGCTGATTTATTCCAGGTTTGCAACTGTTAGGTTCTCTTTCCGCTATTTTTCACCTGGAGCTTTATTGGTCCTTCAATTTCGGAAGTTTTCTTCTGATTCCTTTCTGCCAAGTAAGCCTCGGTCTAAATAACCTGATGCTTCTCCACGCCCATAAATAAAGAACAGATGCCATTTGTCTCAAAACAGTTGTAAATAATTTTATTAGAGATTCCATTTACAGATCGAATATTTTTGGAAAGTGCTAGTCAACAATTACCATTTATGCATAAATAATATATACATGTAATCAATCTACAAATAACAAAAGTATAACAAAATCAAAAAAATATATATTGTCTTATCCCATCCTTTGCACTTGGCTGCTGAAGAAGGTAATTTTCTTGAAATTGCATAATAAACTACATTGTAGTAGATGACACAAATAAATGATTAAATATATATATATAATATACAGGAAATTAATTGACCACAGACCACACCTACATCCTGGCCTGACCAACCAAAATTTGCTTGCTACGGGCTTGTAATATACAGACAGAGTTTGCAGGCAAAAGAGATCTATGAAAATGGCTGGTCTTCAGAGACTACGATAAACTCAGTGACACATGGAAGGCTGTAGTAATGGCAATGAGAAAAGACAAGTTGGGTAAATGTCGCAAGGCAAAATGTTCCACACTGTTCTACAATCTAGTCTGTGCTAAACCTGGTCCCCCAGTACTTCAGGGGTTATTTGCGTTTATACGCACAAGGATGACATGGATGATATTGGATTAAAATTAACTCAAGTGGTTAAACAAGACATCAGGTTCAAGACAAATGAAGATACTCAAAATTACAAGTATGCTCACGTTGGTGAAACTTGTAGCATTAAGACGCTGCATTACAATCAAGGTAGTCCATCGTTTAATTTAGTGGCAGATGAATGCCTTGGAACTACTAGGAACAAGGAAGACATTTGGCATATCAATGAAGTGGTAAACTCAGACATTAAAAAACTCAGTGCTGATTATGGTCGGTGGATATTAACACTTGAATACACAGAGCTGACTTATTTATGGCATGTGCTGAAAAGAAAAATACTAAATGGCAAAATTAAAGCATGGAAAACAATATTTCTCTGGCATGACTAAGAGTAGAATATTCTGTCCCCCCCTGACGAAAGACCACACCTCTTGAAAGACCACTTAATCTGTAACCATAGGGTGGTCTCTCAAGAGAGGGACCACTTGATCTCTTATGAAGCATGGGAGTAATTTGCAATCTTGCCTAGTATTATTTATTTTCTAGATCAATTCTGATGTATTGTACTGAAACCATTATGAGTATTATAAACAAGATAGACAATTAACATTAGCTATACAAACAATATGTGTAGTTTAAAAAAATGTCCAAAATACTATATTGATTGTATAAATCGAGTATGTGAAAATGCTACCAACTTGTCTAGTGAGTCTTCAAGTGACTTGTGAATGTACACTAATAGAGATATCTATATTTGTGGCTAAAGATGCAAGCTGCCATAAAAAACTTGAAATTTTCACTCTCAGCCTACTTGCCATTTACCAAAATAAGAATACGGCAGAACCTCCATGCCTTATATAAACGCTAGATATGGAGTAAATCGAATATAGTTATTCTTGGGTCACCAGTTTTACTCCAGTTGTAACTTAGTAAGGATTAAATAAAATATTATAGTTACTCTTGTTGTAACTTAATGTATATAATATGTGATATGGCGAAATATTTCAAGAGCAGGCTTGTGTGTTTTCAGGAGCTGAGGCGGAGTGAAAATAAAGCCTAAGCTAAGAGTGAAATATCTAGCCATACTGACTGGTAGCTCACAACATAAAGTTGGCTGTAAAGTTGGTGGTATAGGGCTACTACACTCCCAGCTGATATTTTAGAGGTGGCTCTAACCCAGTTGGGTAGTTACACCACTGGAAGGTAGCTGTATAAACTTGGCAAAGTGGCTAGTTCTGCTGGTTGCTATAACTACAAGGGTAACAAGCTTGTGTAATAAAGCATGAAATAACTACAAAGGTAATAAGCTTGTGCAATGCAGCTTGAAATAACTACCTGTGAAATAGCAACCTTGAAATATCTTGAGTTATTTTATAGGTCATGTACCTAAAGACATGATTGTGAAAATATCTAAAGTAGAATAAGATATTTTACTGGTATATCACAAATGCTATCTCTGGGCCAGTCAATCAAATGATGAGTGTAGGTGACTCAAAATTAGTACATTAGAACAGTTACATTATGCAGAGGGGATTGGGTGGGGGGAGTCAAGAGGCATGGTTGGTTCCCAAGCATGCTTAGAGACATAGATGTCACTGATTATTCTATATTTGTAGTATTTAGTGTAATTATAATAATATGATATTATTCAATAGATGTGTTCTCTCTCTTTCACAGGCTTTTTTGTTTTTAAAACCCAGGACAGCTTGTTTAATGCACAAGCACTCTACCACTGAGGACAACCAGCCCGCAAACATACACTCCAATTCTATATTTATACTGTTAAGGGGTACTGCTATGCTACAGTCTCACCCTCAACAGACCAACCAAATTATTGTTACTATGAATAATTTGATGTCTATTATTACTGCATAATAATATTGATAGTCCTTGTGACTGACCCTTTCTGCTTATATTTTTAGTTGGGGGAGCAAAGCGAGACTCTCACTAACGGGTCGCAATTCCAGATTTTGGTAATAAATTATATATATTTATGGCAAAGTTCAAAGAGGTTAATGCGCGTCAACCCTCGGACATTAGCGCTGGCGCAGGAAAGTCGGGAGAAAAGACTTTAAAAGAATGCTAGGATAATTTTTAAAAAACGACAAAGTGTTGCGGAGACAGAATGAGGAGACGTTCATAGTTAGGTCTTCCAAAGTTAGCCAGTTCATTTATTTGTTTAGCGGTGGTAGCAAGTTTACTGGTGAACTCCCTGTTCGTCATTTCTATACACCTTACGTAACAGATTTGTTCTTGCTTGAAAATCCAACAATAGTGAAGTCACTAAAAGAAATAGCTATATCCGTTTCTTCGCCCATCTCAACGCTCTAAGCTAACCACGTGGGGGACCGTCGATGGTCGACTAGTGTGCTATATGCTTCTTTTGCCTTATGCTAACTCTTTAGCGTGCGTCAGAAACAACAGGATAAAAGTTGTCTAGACAACTGCTTAGACGCTGCTTGACAGTCACACACTACTACAGTATGGTAGTTTCAATGTTTTCTTTCTTGTGTGCACATTTTATTCAGCTATTTGCTTAAAAAAGTTATGGGTGACTCACATTTGACCTCTATATATTCAGTCTTCAATTCTAAGCTAGTTCCCAATCCTCAAGCCCTTGGCTATGTCCTTGGAAAAACTCTGGGAATTGGAACTTATGCTGAAGTGGTAGAAGCTAAATTGAAAAGTGGCAAAGATAAGGTTAAAGTATGAATTAGATCTATTTTACTATTTTGTCATTAATATATAAATATTAGGTTGCGCTTAAAATTGTGGACAAAAGCAAAGCTTCAAAGTACTGTTTAACGACTCTCCTTCCCAGAGAGATTGAAATTCTCCCCAGATTGTCTCATCCTAATATCATTAACGTATTCAACATCGTGGAAACTGACCGTCACTGTTTCCTCGCGCTAGAGTTAGCGGACAGCGGGAGCCTCTTGGACTATCTTAATCTGAGGCGCGTTCTGCCCGAAGTTGAGGCCAGGTTTATGTTTCAACAAATGTGTAGTGCCATACACTACTGCCATTCTCAGGATATAGTCCATAGAGATATCAAGTGTGATAACATGCTGTTGGACAGATTCATGAATATAAAAATAGGAGGTACCTGTAACCTTTAAATTATTGTAAAAACATTATTACACTTGTGTTGTAATTTATGTACTTTACCTCATTTGAAATAATTGGAATACCATTGTTAATTGGAGTAATTTTTTTGTAGATTTTGGCTTTGCAGTGGACTTGAAATCAACATCCTTTGTTTCACCATGTGGTACCTACTGCTATGCTGCACCTGAACTACTTTCAAAAGATCGCAAAGGATGGAATATTAGTAACAAAAAGTGGGATTTCAAAAAATCTGACATATGGAGCTTGTAAGAACATTATTATTTGTTATTGTGTATGCATTAAAGTGCTTGTATGTAGTTTAACATAGTTAAACATAATTAACGGAGATGTAGCCCACGCATCACATGCACCCAGGTAAATGTCGGCAGAGGACCTGCGAGTACTGCGACCATGTGCTAAGCGGTCACACGTGGAGCAATAGCACCCGGGCACAAGTATATTAGTCCTGATAGCTAGCAGCTACTGATAGCCACTGTTCACAGTGCTCAGTAGCCTAAGCCTAGCAGCTACCTGATACTGCCTTGAGGCTAGTCTGCTGACATTGGTGTAGTAGGAGGGTTTGAGGCCAGCCCCCCTGAAGGTCCCGTAAGTTTACAACTTGCAATTCTCAGCAGGAAAATAGTATGCCCAGAATGGCTGATCCACAACAATCCACTGACAATATTAGGTCTCTCAGGGTGGCTGCTCATCAGTGGTGGTATTATTTGGATTAATAGTAAGGGGCTGGAGATATATTGTACTCTAAATAATCAGTTTTTCTCTAGGTCAGGTAGGATATATAGGATCTAAATCATCAATCAGTGGTGAATTGATACTTACAGATGCAATCAGCCGAAAACAGGAATTCTATATATGACTCGACAATACATGGGCATGCGGCCAATTCATTTGCTTTGCTTAACTAGTGCAGCTGGGTTAAGAGTTGGACTCTAGTCCTGATGCTGTTACTCTACCCACAGTCGCAATCTCTAAATCACGAGAATGTGCTGCCAACCCTCGTTATGGTCAGGCATAGGCCTTCATTACATATGTGTGGGGTGCGTTGCCGGCTCCAACTCTCCGCTTTACAACCTTTTTTCGAAAAGAAAATTATGATCATTATTGTACAGTGCATGTTAGTAACTATCTGCAGTATGTGGTTAGACCCTCTCACGGTGTTGCTAAGCTAGGTTGGCTCTGTCGAAGTGAGCTGTATTAACTCCTGAATCAGTCAGGTTGCATGCTGTAATTGATATATATGCTGACATGAGAGTGTTATATGAGTAGGGAGGTGGATTACATAACGAGTGAGAGTAGAGAAAGAACAGTAGTGCTGGATGTGTCTTAGGACTCATAAGCTACACTACACTATCGTCAGTGCGACATTATATAGAACATGGGTAGTAGGTTGTAGTAATTAGGGTTAGATTTCCACCTATTAGAGGTGTGACGGTCCGTCGGGGCCCCCTTTAAAAGTGTCTATGCACGGCACGCTGCCCTTCACTCTATTGGTACTGGACTTATTCTCACACTATTACACTCACTATCTGTCTATTCTCACATGATCAGGCTCTCTGCCTGTCTATTCTTGCACTATCGGGCTTGCGGCTGTCTATTCTCTCACTGTCAGGCTCTCTGCTTGTCTATTCTCACATGATCAGACTCTCTCTGCCTGTCTATTCTCACTTGATCAGGCTCTCCGCCGATCTATTCTTGGCACTATCAGGCTCTCTGCCTGTCTATTCTTGCACTATCAGGCTCTCTGCCTGTTTATTCTTGCACTATGCTGTCTATTCTCTCACTGTCAGGCTCGCTGCCTGTCAATTCTTGCACTATCAGGCTCACTGCCATCTATTATCTCACTGTCAGGCTCACTGCCTGTCTAGTCATAAACTATCAGGCTCATATTCTCTCACTATCAGGCTTACTGCATGTCTACTCTTACTCGCAGGCTTGCTGCCTATCTAGTCTGTCACTCTCACTCAGGCTCGCTGCCTGTCTATTCTCCACATCAGGCTTACTGCCTACCTATTCTCACCATCTGGCTTACTGCCTATCTATTCTCTCGCTCAGCCTTGCTGCCTATCTATTCTCTTGCGCTCACTCAAGCTCACTGCCTGTCTATTCTCACACCAGCAGACTCACTGCCTATACTTATTCTTACACTATCAGACTCACTGCCATCCATTCTCACTCTATCAGGCTCACTGCCTATGTATTCAGACACTATCAGGCTCGCTGCCATCTATTCTCACAGTATCAGACTCACTCTCCATCTATTCTCACACTCATGTTACTGTCTATCTGTCCTCACACCCAATGCCATTAAGGCTTTTTGACACGCTAGCTCACCATTGTATTCGGGCACTCTCGGGCCCACTGCCTATCTATTCTTGTACTCAAAGTAGCCACCTGTCTGGTCCCACACCCAGATATCCAGTTCCAACTATCAGGCTTGCCACCTATCTCGCACTTGTATATTACCTTGCCACAGCCAGACTCACCACCAAAGTAGTATTGTCACACTTGAGTAGTTGTTCTTGTTCTTATCCATTCTCACACTCAGACTTGCTGCCTATCTAGTCATTTGTCATACTTTATTCGTGCACTCTCAGACTCGCTGCCATCTGTTCTTGCACTATCAGACTTGCCTACCTAATCTCGCACTTAGGCCCAGGGCCTATCTATTCTTGCATGCACTATCAGGCTTGTTGCCTGCGTATTCTCAGGCTCACTGCCTCTGTATTCTCAGGCTTACTGCCTATCTAGTCACAGGCTCACTGCCCATGTATTCTTATGCTCACTGCATATCTAGTCAGAGGCTCACTGCCTAGGTATTCTCAGGCTCACTGCCTATGTATTCTCAGGCTCGTTGCCTATCTATTCTCAGGCTTATGGCCTATCTGTTCTCAGGCTTATGGCCTATCTAGTCACAGGCTCTGCCTATATATTCTCAAGCTCACGGCCTATCTATTCTCAGGCTTATGGCCTATCTAGTCACAGGTTGACTGCCTATGTATTCTCAGGCTCACTGCCTAACTGTTCTCAGTCTTGTTGCCTATCTTTTCTCAGACTCACTGCCTATCTATTCTCAGGCTTACGGCCTATCCAGTCACAGGCTCACTGCCTATGTATTCTCAGGCTCACTGCGTAACTGTTCCCAGGCTCGTTGCCTATCTCTTCTCAGGCTCGCTGTCTATCTATTCTCAGGCTCACACTCTGTGTATTCTCAGGCTCTCTGCCTATCTTTTCTCGGGCTTGCAGCCTATGCATTCGCAGGCTCACTGCCTATATATTATCAGGCTCGCTGACTATTCTTTCTAGGGCTCACTGCCTATGTATTCTCAAGCTTGCCGCCTAACTGTTCTCAGGCTTACTGCCTATGTATTGTCATACTCGCTGCCTATATATTCTCAGGCTCACTGCCTATCCATTCTCAAGCTCACTGCCTATGCATTCTCAGGCTTGCTGCCTATGTATTCTCCTCGCTGCCTATCTATTCTCAGGCTTGCTGCCTATCTATTCTGAGGCTCTCGTATGCATCTACACGGTACTCACTCAATTATCCCGTCACACAATCAGGACAGCTCCTTCTCACTTGTGTCTGTTGCTGCCTCCACACTGGCACACTGACTGTTACTACTAAGGCGCTGTCACTTAACTGAATAGCTAATACCGGCTTAAAGTTCTGTGTGAATGGCACATGTGGAACAGATAATGCAATCAGGGGTTGGTTGAACAGTAGGACTAGGATATAGGAGTAAGTCTTGGAGTCACACACCACTTGACTATGGCAAGAGTGGTGTAGAGAGTAGTTATGGTACTATTAGCACATACGGTTAGATTCTCCATCCAATAGGGGGTGTGACGGTCAGACAGACCACCTTAAAGTATCAGTACAGGGCAGGCTGCCCCTCAGTCAACATCAAATACTACTGTGTACTGCCCCTCCCTGCTGCTAGGGCAAGCAGCCCTTCAGCTAATGACTAACTGCAATACATACACTCAGGTCTCTTTACCTAGGTATGGGATCCCTCACGTATTAACCACTACTGGGGGCATTCTCCCTCACGCGACAGCCACTACCCTGGTTGTGTTCCTAGAGTCTACTTCGACTTCAGTGTGCAGTGAAAGCAGGTGAGATGGGAGTATACAGGGCGCACCATGGTTTACTGAAGCTGTGCCCATTCGGGTTACCCGAGACAGACCTGGTGGTTGGAGTCATCCAGGTACCAGGCACTGATCACAACTCCAAGGTCGGTGGCACCACTCCCTTCTCCAAGGAACCAATACGTAGTCACTGGATGGCCACATCACTAAGCCTATGAGAATTGTAGTTATATGTAGTTTAACATAGTTAAACGTAGTTAACGGAGATGTAGCCCACGCATCACATGCGCCCAGGTAAAGGTCGGCAGAGGACCTGCGAATACTGCGACCATGCGCTAAGCGGTCATACGTGGGGCAATGGCACCCGGGCACAAGTATATTAGTCCTGATAGCTAGCAGCTACTGATAGCCACTGTTCTCAGTCCCACCACCTCCCCATTTCAAACCACCTCACCTTCCCCCAGTTCTCCCGATTGTTTTGTACCTTGATCGAGAGAAAATAAGATGTTATGAAATCTTTAAAATTTCCTGGCACATGTGATGAAATTAATGATATTATGTTTTACCAGATCTGAGATCCTATGTATAGTAGTAATAAGACACTAAACACCCATAGCTAACTACTTATTTGTCACCAGGAAGCATTGAGTTAGTGCAAAGGCAGCGCACTCAAACCACATCTATTTAATAATCAAAATTTCATGTTTGCTTCACCTTTTCAGTAGAGGATGGGGCTAAATGCCTTGCACATCAGACATTTAGCTTAATCCTTTACCAGAAAGGTGAATGATTACGTGAATACAGAAAATTCTACTTTTTGCCCTGTGAAATTTTATGAAAATTAAAAAAAAATTAAATTTTATGAAAAGTTCAAAATCTGGTTGATATTGAGAGAAAGAAATATATGTATCTTGTTATATTCTAGCATTTACAGTTGCTTATATGTTGCAAGTTATTGAAATCCTGTATGAGACACTGACAGATACACAGCTAATTAATAATTCTTAATACAGTATTAATATATATTATATACATCAGCCTAACGGTTCAATGAAACAAGCTAGTCTAAGTAAAGTGAACTAAAACTAATAAAAATGTGCTCTTAATTAGGCTTACTTATAAACTATACAGTTAACTAAACGTGTTATAATAATATTGTCTTAATTTTTCAGAGGCGTCACTTTGTATGCTATGGTAATGACAAATCTACCATTTGGAGATGACTCAAATGTGTTACAAGGCCGTGCTGACTATGAAAACCTTCACTTCAACAATACTCTTACTCAAGGTACTATTTTCAGTAAAACATTCCCACTGTAATTATTGTCAAGAATTAGCCATGTAATGTACTTTAATGTTGTAACCATTGGTTTTCAATGAAACTGTATTTTATCAAAAATTAGTGTGGGGCTCTGTGTGTGATATATACTCTTACACTTGCTCACTGTGATTTAAAAAATAACGATAAAACATTCAAGAGATAATTAGAAACTTATTCTGAATCATATACCTAGGCTAGCCTACCTATTTTAACTAGTGCTAATATTAGTCCTTATAATTAACAAAGGTTATGGAAAAGGTGGGGGAGGAGTAGAACAACAGGTCAAATGAGAAGAAAACATGCTGACCAAAACTTTTAGCCTGCTAATTGTAGCTATTAATACCATTTTAAGTGAAGCACCAAAGGTGCAAAATCTTTAGTGCTATTAAACACTACCTAGCTATTACAAATCTCCTTCCAAAAGAACAAGCAATATGTTAGCTATTTTAATGAGGCATCAAAATAGCTCGACCAATAAAAATGGTACATGGAAACGCTGTCTTCATAACTGAAGAAGCTAAACTACCCAGAAGCTTTCACTGATATACATTTTCAAAGCGAAACTTCACTTTTTTCAACTCCGTTAACTTCCCTGAGCATATAGCGAACTACACCACCGGCTGCAAGAAATTATTTGCTCATGTGATTAAAATGTGATGCTAGGGAGCATTGCCCATAAGAGCTAGTACCTACACATAACTGAGAGCTTCGTGTTTTCTCAACAATAATTAGCCCGAAATTAATAAAGTAGCACAATAAAAGGTCTTAAATCTTTGTCCTGAGTAAGTTCATTACCTAAATCAACTGTTAATTGTCAGTTATCTTCAAAATCAGAGCGTGAGAGACAGACAGACAGACAAACAGACAGGACGACTACTATAACCCTCTCACGCATGCGCACTAGGATTAATGATAGCTGTCATTAATTTTATACTGTATGTAAATATAATCACACCGTAAGCTCACATTTAATGCTGTACTAAATTTTTGACCGACTTTTACAAGATATACTGTAAGTATCTGTACACTATAACAACCTCTTAAAACTCATAATTACTGCTACAAAATAGTTATAGAGTAACATCTTGTTCCAACAAAACATTATAGAATCTGTTAACACACCACATTAACGATGGCGACATTTATTAATTATGTACTTGACTATACAGGGGCGTCAGAAAGGGTGCGTCCGATCAGCCATGGCTACACCAATATTTTAATATAAGGGGCGCGTTTATTATTTTTTACTCTTTACCTGAACTAGTCGAGCGGTCAAAATCGTGCGGTCGAAATGACTTCTGCCAGGATTAGATAGCTAATATCGAACCTTTTTGAAAAATGTTTAAGAAACTCCAGACCAGCCTGTCCTTTGTTTACTATTCCAAAGCGATCTTTTGGGAAAACAAACATAGTTCACAAATCCTTCCAGCAATGTTGGTACACTAGGAGTCTTATCACTCAGTTATTTGCTACACGTATTTGAAGAAAACAAAAATAAGACTGCCACAAATGGTAGGCATTTGTAAGTTCTAATTATGAAGGATTCACTTCTTGTTTTTTTGTTTTTTTTGACATTCTATTATGCTTGTTTTATAATATGTCTAAGTAGCTATAGCTAGATGATATATATACACTATACATAGCTAATAGCTATAACTATAATTTAACATTGTTCATTTAAATGAATCTACTGATTGTTATAAAAATCATTTGCTGTGTAATTTAATAAAATGGCTTGTACTGAATTGTTTGGTGTGATTACAGTGTCGTTTCAATTTATTAAATATGCAGAGCATACACTTAAACTCTTTGCTTCATTAGGTAGAAAAACCATTATTTTTAGTTTTTTTCTATTAATAAAACTCACTACTTGAACAAACGAATGTGTGTGGTAAGTGGGTGTAGTTATTATGGCCGCACTAATAAGATCTGGCTTCATACTCCCCAAATATATCTATAAATATTTGGTCTTATCGCATTCATAAGAAATGTGAGTATGTGCAGACATTTAAGATATAGAAGTTTTATGTGTTTGGAAAGTATAAATAGATATGCCTGTCTATTTTATTGACCGTTCAATTTTCTAAATCACTTTATTCATTTTATTTCTTTTACCTCACAGAGTGTCAGAACTTGATAAAGTCAATGCTGGACGTAAATGTTGGAACAAGGTTTGATATTGTTCAGACAATGAATCACGTATGGAACTATGGCACCTCCATGAGACCACCACAACAAAATACACAACCATCCGTTCACTCCAACACTGCAAACAAGAATCCTGGTAATACAAATATACAACACACTTCACCCAATAATGCTCTTCCAGGTGCATGGAATCCATTCCAATCACCTGACCTATTTAGCAGCTTAAAAAAACCCTCGTCTGTTCTTCCTAAGAGTAAGAACGATCTTTCCAGTAAAAAGAATTCTAAAGTTGATAAAACAGTAGGCAATGGTCCCAAGAAAGTAGTCTCACCGACACAGATGTGTACAAGCTGGAACCCTTTCCAATCCCAAGTTCAATGGGATATTAGTACTACTACATCACCTAATAAGCCTTCTACTCACAACACTTTCAGACCGGATAACACAAATCCATCTTCAGTCAACAATGCTGTTCCAGAGTCATGGAATTCGTTTCAATCCGCTGACATCTTTAAAAGCTTTAAAATATCCTCACATGTCCTACCCAAAAGTACAAATCATTCATCAAGTAGAAATAATTCTAACAAGCAGTGTAAAGAGGTATGCAATAATCCAGCTAAAGTTGTTGTACAAACACAGAAATGCTCACATTCAAAACACCAAAATTCAAAAACACCTAACTTGACGTTCAATACCTACTGGAATCCTTTTGAATCACAAATACAATGGCAAATTGATGACAGTCCTTCACCTGGTAACACTCCTTCACCTGGTAACAGTCCTTCACCTGATAACAGTCCTTCACCTGATAACAGTCCTTCTCCTGGTAGCTGTCCTTCGCCTAGTAACAGTCCTTCACTTGGTAACAGTAATTCACCTGGTGAAAGTCCTTTACCTGGTAACAGTCCTTCACGTGGTAACAGTTCTTCACTTAACAATCCTTTACCTGATAACAGTTCCTTGCCTGTTAACACTCCATTACAAGGTAACACATCACCTCTTAAATTTTCACCGTTAAATCATTCATATGAGCATAACACTTCACCAGCTAATGATTGGAATCCTCTCAATTCTCAGATAAAGTGGAATATCAAAGATACATCAAATACTGCTTTCACAAACAAAGTGCATCAAAATTTACCTTCAAGTACTGGGACCTCACCCAGTATTACTAATCCAAGTGAAATTACAACTGATGCTTCATCAAACATAACTTGCACAACTACAAGCCACAAGGCATATAATATCTGCAATCAAAACAATGAGTTCACCTATACATCTACTCATTTGCCATCAACATCTTGCATGTTATCTCCAAGTGGTCCAGTTTCTGCCAACTCAATTGACCAATCTAAAGGTTGGACTCCGTTTAGTTCGAAGATAGATTGGCAATGTACTAAGTTTGTATTGCCTCCTCAAATTGAACCATGTGCATTTTCTTCGTCCAAAAGGGTTTCATTGTTTCAGTCTACGAACCAATCAGAAAAGTCCTCAAATGCTGTGGAAAGATTCAATTTTATGCCTTCTCAAAAGAATAACACTCAAACATCGCAAAACAGTAATAATCAAGCTTTCTGTAGCTTTTCTAGCTCTCAAACTACAGAAATAATGACGACAAACTCTTCTCAAAAACAGGACTTGATGCAAAAAAATTCAAAAAAGGTCGATTCTTGCACACTTAAAACACAGGTATCTTCATCTCATTCTTCAACACAATATTCTTCTTCTTGGAATCCATTTAATTCCCCAGTTTTGTGGGAATACATAACCAAGCTGTCAACAAGTCTACACAATCAATTTCTTCTCAATTCTGATACTGGATGCACATCGAGTTGTGGCTTACATGTTCACCCTGCATCTAAAAAAATTCACTGACTCACACTTACATTTTACAAGAACACTCTAGCACCAATAATTAATGGCACATAAGGTAATGCAAATAAAAATATAAAAAGAGCAAAAAAATGGAAAAAAAATGGAAAAATAAAAAAAATAAAAAATCAAAAAATCAAAAAAAATTCAAAATGGAAACATAAAATTGAAAAAAAAATTCAAAATGGAAAAATCAAAAAAATTCAGAATGGAAAAATCAAAAAAAAATTAATGGAAAAATAAAAAAAGAATTCAAAATGGAAAAGTTAAAATAAAAAAAAATTTTAAATGGGAAAAATAAAAAATTCAAAAGGGAAAAATAAAAAATTTCAAAATGGAAAAAATTAAAAAAATTATAAATTAAAAAAATTGAAAAATTAAAAAAAATGGAAAATGGAAAAATCGATAAAATTAAAAATGGAAAATAAAAAAAAATAAAAATGGAAAAATCAAAAAAATTTATAATGGAAAAATTAAAAAATTCAATATGGAAAAAAACAAAAGAAATTCAAAATGGAAAAATATAAATATGTTAAATTAAATTTAAGGTAGATACAATACAAAGAAGAAATTTTATATAAGCTCTGCAATAAGAGCTCCTTCAGAAACAACTATATTTGGAGTATTTGATGGAATGGATTATGAAACAATGGTTTTAGACAATTCATCAATAGTATGCTATATCAAGAGTGGTTGTATCAAGTAATATGGAACAGCAATACAACTGGTTAATTAGTATTGCTATTGTATTACAACATTCCCTATTATAATGACATTATGCATTATTCATATGTATTATTTTGAAAAATACAATTATTATTGTTAAAATATTGCACTTGATTGTACTTATAATTTAACAATAAAAAATGCTGGAATTAGATTGATAAACTATCAAGATATGGAAAGCAATTCTTACTACCTGCAATTTGAAATGATAATGTGGTCAACTCTTTCTTCTTATATTTTAATAATTTCAATGTGACTCAATAGGAGTATATAATGCAGTACAGGCTAATAACAAAAAAGCCCACAGTTGCAATAGCAAAATAATAACCTTGGTGCTTCCAACGTCTATTTATACCTCATCCTGTTACTAGCTGGAATGACTTTTAATCAAAACATCTATTTTATTGATCACCTGCCACCACAGGAAAACAAGGAATGCGGTTGTGCCTCCATTATAATGAGGTTAATCGGCTGTACAAGGATGATTAAGAATTGTCTACTTTAGCTAATGAAGACTACACAGATATGCTCAGTAACAGCCATTCCAGTTCTGAAATGAACTATTTGCCAAAAAAGGTGGTTTTATTAACTATTTGTAAATAATACTTAAAGCCAAAAAGGAAATACCCCATATTGAAACAAAAATGATGCCATAGCTGTGTGAGGATGTGGTGATCCAGCTCATAAGGCCTCGTGTGAACATCCTTATGTGGCATTGCTGGAGAAGAGTAACTTCACCCTGTGTTTAAGGTGAACTTAATCCTATACCATACTATTTCAGTTGTCATATATTCTTTTTCCTTCTTTACTGGATACTTTGTTTTGGCTTTTTATACAACACTCATTCATTATGGCGTGCAACTGAAAAGTAATTGCAGGACTTTAATTTGGCATAATGCGGAACACAATTTTAATTCTGAGTGCTGATAGTGGACATTACAGCTTCAAGAAAGTAGAATTTAAAAAGTGTAGATTTTAAGTGGCTTAATCTGTTGCTGACCTTTTCTTTGTTTAATTCGTAAACAATAGATTTTCTAAGCTCACTACTTAATGATAATGTTGAAAATTACATTTTTTTTATTCATTTATAAAAGTTTGCACTAGCTTGCTTGTCATTTATACTATAGCTTTGTATGAATTTTTAAATTATTCATGAACCTTTGTATTGAACTGTGCAACAAGACTTTCTTTATACAAACCCTGGAATGGTCTCTACTTTTGTTCAGAGGTTTTTATACCCCTTGGACAGACTATAATGGCAGCAATGAATTAGTTTTAAAATACACTCACCCTTGTAGAAATAGCTAATAATATTATTAACAGTATGAGTATAAATAATTTATATACAGTCATCAGTCTGAATTAATATTGGTTCTTGAGAAAAACTTGGACAAGAAGACTAAACATCAAGTGAATTTGTCAACATCATACTAGCTGAGAGATAAATTAATAGTTTCACTCATTCATAGAAATGCAAGAGAAGGTTCAATATTTTACTTCACATAAATTTCCACATAAAAAATACCAATGCTATTTCTGAAAAAATGAGGTTAACTTCATGTCGATGTTATCATTGGTAGAGTAGTTTAGATGTTTACAAAAGTAAGGAGGATTATTGAATGAGCAGCAGGACTGGTGGAGACACACATCTCTCCATCCCACAGAAAGTTATCCCAATATTGACTGAAACTATCACAGAAATAGTCATTTCCCACAAAACTTGGTATCTGGTGAGACCAGGTGCTATTCTTCTTAGTACAAGGACAGATCCAAGATAGATCATTTAAACTTTCTTTAGACCATGTTAATGCAAATGACCATATGTGCCATATGTGCCGTATGTTATCATGTAGTCCATGTGTGAGAGAAACTCCATTTAAATAATTAATGGTAGAATCTCGATATTTTAAAAACCGGTAGAATGCACGTCCAAAACCAAAACCGAATATTCTCCCACATACTTTGGAATAGTTCCGACCACGTACTGGTAATAGAACTGATGCAGGGCTTCCTATACATCCCGTGATATTTCTTTCTGTGTTTCTGTCAGTTACATTATAAGGAGTTGTATCGCTGAGACAATCATGTATGGAATAATTATAGAGAGCAATCTGAGTCCATGATGAACTGCCACATTCACAAGGACGAAACGGGAGGTACCTTTTCAAATAGTTCCGATTTGTGTTAGTCTCTTGGTCTATGTCTGTGTTGCAAGGACATTTAGAACCATCGTACATGTTCCTTTCAACAACTGAAGGACTTCTTGCAATAGGTAATACAGAAACAGAGTCAACAGCCAGAACTACTGTGATTGTATAACAAACAATGGAGTGTACAATACAGTACATTATTGCAAGAGAAATATAGGATCAAGAATGAAATGAATGAGTTATACTAAAGTTTAAAGATTGCTTATTATTGGATAATTGTGAGCCAACACTAAAAAAAGATATATTCAGCCACTAAAATTGATTATGGAACACAATTTATTAAATTAGCTAGTGTAATTTTAACATTTATGTCAATATTTTGAGTTCAAATCTTCAACAAAATGAAGAATTACATTATTGGATTTTTTATATTTAATTAGCAAACAATGGTGACCTTTTTAATCTAGTAATTTTATATAATCAGTTCCTATTTACTACACACCAAATGCCATAAAAACTATGCAATTGGTATTGGGGGGGGGGGGGGGGGGGGGGGGAGCTGAAGTAAGTTTAACACACAATATGACTGAGATTTAAATATAAAACCAAAAACCTCTTTTTATTTTGACATCTATATCGC
>WLWI01001493.1_pt1 | contig 20255 bp, 9 predicted proteins | sample 6701501 | NCBI WGS metagenome assembly WLWI01 (sample SAMN12718690, study PRJNA515312) | sponge metagenome | isolation source: marine sponge | host: Mycale hentscheli | place: New Zealand: South Island, Marlborough, Capsize Point | collected 2014-11-01 | reverse complement strand
ACTTTAATAGGATGTGATCTTGACATCAAGGCAGCATTTAAATCGGGTGACACTTCATGATCACAATTTATGAACGTCAAAGATACTGCACCCATTAGCACAGAGTCATCTATAATGTATAGCACACCCTACAGCAGTGGTAATAATATTGAAACAACTAGAAAGCTTGGGCAGAGAGTGCAATAATATCAGGATGCTTGCAAGAGAGGTGACGAGAAGGCTTCACCTATAGCTGAACATTTTGGGCAGAAACATCATCCCATAAAATGGGAAGAGGTAAGAGTTGTAGACAGAACCAGTAAGATAGTGAGTTCATAATCAAGAAGGATTTAAACATACAGATGACACCAGACAACAATAAGTTTAACAGAGACATATGTTTAGAGCTTTCCAGATGCTGGCTGTCTATGCTAAGTGCAAATCATTCTTCAGAATTATAATAAACAGTAAGCGTACCCTCCAGTTGTCTTGCTGTATACATTGTGTATATTATATCACCACGGAGAATTGACCTCTGAAGAAGGCTTTGGCAAGTAGTCTAAATGTCAAGTAAAGTTTTAAATAGCGTACGTAATATTGGCTGTTAGAATGAGAAAATTTGATATTATTAAATTCCATCAATATATCATTCATGGTACTTTAAGATAACAAAGTATTGTATATGTTGGAGTAATAAATTATAAAAATTCTTTTTTTTATTGAAATTCGAAATAAGTTAATACCAAATAATGTTTATCATTTAATTTTATTAAATACAGAAGGATTTATAAAAAAATTTACATAGTAGTTCTTTTTAAAGAAATGTTATAACAGACAATTTTTATGCTACTTTAGGACATTTTTCTAAATGTATTATATAATTACTGTAGGGTTAATTTGACAATGATTGAAAAGTTTCTAAATTTTTGGAAGTAAGTTATTTTAAATATTTTGTTTTAACAAAAAAAAACATATATCAGTACATTCATGTAAAAAATTGTGCATTTTCTTTGTGCACAATGCTATTGCATATCAAAATAAATAATTTTCCTTTGCAGTGAAGTATTTGGTGGAGACATAATAAAAAAATCTTATCAGCTTCAAGTTGCACCATCAAGTAAACAGATTTCAGATGATGAGAATATCCTGTAAGTGCATATTCATACTCAAAAGAAAGGCGTGTAAATTTTCACATTTTCTTGACTATTATAGTTAAGTTAAAACATCCCCACTCCCCTTCCCCTCCCACACAGACACACCCTGTCCCACATAATCTACTTCTGTAACCATTACTGGAAAGAGGGGATTGGTAATGTGCAGGAGCCCTCCCTTCCAGCCAATACTTGGTACCAGGTCCTGCACCACTGCTAGTTCTTGCAAGCACCATCCCTGCTAGCACATCCTCGCTAGCCCCTGCCAGCAGATAATGCTTCCCCGCCCCTTGCTAGATCATCCTCGCTAGCCCCTGCCATAACCTCCTGTTCTCCTACCTACTTCATTCTCTTAACCTCCTCTGCAGTTTTCCCTACCTTACTGCTTCCCTATTTGTATTTGGGGAGTGTATGTGTGTACAAATCTTCTAACCCATGAGTTGTGCCTGGCACTTAGATGCACACTGCACGTAGCTGGAAGATGAGTGCAATGGCCCCATGCGCTATCACACTCAACAGAGTGGAGTTAGTGTGGTGTATGTGTATTATGAATACGAGCATCTGTTCACACATCAGTATTGTTAGGTGATTACTGGTAGCTTTTCCATTTTTCTGTAATTACAAACAAAAAAAAAGGTTGCCTGGAATAAAAGTGTACACAATTGTGGTTAAATATCAAGCTACACATGCGTCCCACTAATAGCCATTACCTTATCATATTATTGTGTGCGGATGGGCGGGATAAAAATTGTAGCCCAGGCATACCACTCCAATCAAGCTACCACCCTGACAGACCTCGTTGATAGCATGCCGTCTTGATCACTTGCTACATGGATCCATAATCTAGCCCCGCCCCTTGCATCTCACTTGGCACTTCCCCTGCAACCACACCCATTTGATTAATCGTCTCAGGTATAGAATTAGTGACATCAATCTTGGAAGATTCATATGTATTTCAATTAACTGAAGTCAACTATCACCAAATATTATGATATATGCAAACAAAAAAGTCACAGAATACCATTATAAATCATAACCACAGAATACCATTAAGTAGTAATGTAATTCATGAAATTCTGGGGTGGGGAAACTCGAGCTGGTGGGGAAAACCCCAGGGTGCCCCACCTCTGTATGAAACCCTGTATATATTGTATGTTGTTTGTTGTATTTCTACACATTGTTCAGTTCCTTATCATTGATAACTGCTACAAGAGCCTCCCCATCTTGAAATATTTATTATTAATAAAATTATTGAATTGTGCATACCTGTGCAGCCTGTAGTAAGTCAGTCAGCTTACTGGCATAAAAAAATATTTGTGTAGATTCATTTTTGTCTCTTTATAATTCTTTTTTTTATAAAAATATTATAAATAGAATGTGCAACTGCAACACATTCAATGCCAACACATAAATGCCTGACAATTATCTAATTTGGCATTAGTATAAGTGCAAAGCTCAAATGTTATGTTTGTACCCTTCTCCCAGCTTTGGAAAGGACATTATTGCCACAATTGTATTTAGAATTTATTATTATTAGTTGTCAGTGGACTTGACAAAATTAATATTATATTAAACAGGATTGTGAAAAAAAAAATTAAGTGTCAGGACTAAGTTATAGCTACAAATGCTTCATGTTATAATTACATCAAATTTTCTTTTAAGTTGTATAATTAACAATAATGTATGCTAGAATTTTTTTTTTATATTAGATTACAATGGATGAATTCAACTGAGATATCTGAGCATACCAGCAAGAGTAAGTGAGGCCTTACAACATTTTGAGACGAAGAACAATCTCTGAAATATATTACAATGTAGCTTATTGTATGGTTTAGCTGTACTATTGTCCAAGTTGAGTTGGTCACAAGAAAAACTTGAATAACTTTAGAATGGTAGCAGCTACGCATCCGGGGTTATACACCATTGGGGGGTTTACACCATTGGAAAGCTCGAGCCCAAATGGTTAAAAATATTCCCTCAGTAAACTCCTAACCCGGAGGGAAAGTGCTACTTCTGAACTCAATACAGAAGTCTATTGGAATAGATAAATCACAGATTTCCCGCTCTACACACGCCCAAATTTTGTCACATGGTTCAGTGCAATTTATCATGTGTAAAGTTATCAGTGAGCTTGTAAACAACAAACTTGTCCCTTCTCCAGTGAGACTGTCTAGCCATGTATTCCAATACTAGTGTGTGCTATAAGCGCCAAAGGGTCTTTAGTTGTTGAGACTAGGATACTGGTAAGTTTAATATGCAGGTAGGTTTAATTTTTATACCTGTTTAACAACTAGTACCGAGCTGTAAATAGATATAATGCCAACATTTTAGCTAGCAGAGTGTAATATAGCTGAAGTGTCAGTAATAAGTTACTGTATATCAAGCATATCCCAATCGTGTGATTGTTAGATCTTTATTGTGCAGATTTCTTACCCTTCCACTAATTTTTTCCCCTAGATTTAGTGGCAGTTCAAAGTGACACCACCTACAATTCGGAGTTAGCTACTAAACAAGCTTTTCGTTATCATTCTTATTTCTGAAAAAATATTAATAGTCGTGAAATTTAATTGTAATATTGTGATCAGTGATACTACATATATAAATGAAATAATTGACATTAAAAATTAAGCTTAAACAATAGTACAGATTTCAAATAAGATCAATAGTGTCATCCTTGTGAACTATAGCAGTATTATCACAGGTAGGCACCATGGATGTTTCAATACTTCCAACAAACTTACAATATTGGGTGGCCAGTCTTCTGTGGCTGGTAATTTGACTCCTTCAGGTTCTTTTCTCTAGGTGCATACCTGTAAACAGAACAGCGCCAGGAATAACTATTTAGAACTGTAAGACAACCTTGACCAAACTCTACCAAAAGTTATTGCATTAATAATGCGCATCCAAGTAACCGCCCCTTTTCACGTGAACGTTGATTTACTCGTGTGTCAATTGCAATGAGTTCACATGACTAAATTGCTTCCATTTGTTTACCAAGTGCATTCATCCTTAACTGCACTTGCGGTTGTGCAAACTCAACTTGGACATACAATAGTTCAAATCTGTATTCTTTATTTTGGTTATTATAATGCCACAATTATAGAGTGACCCATATTTAGGAAATTCAATCAAATAAGATTTAAAAAAATGATATCTTTTATATATATCACATATATATTTATTTATTCTACCCTAGATATTTTCACAATGATATCTTTAGGTAAATGACCCTGAAATAGCTCACGATATTTTACGCTGTTATTTCGCTGTACCTCGCAAGCTCATTAGTCATGTAGTTAAAGCAACTGGACCAAACTCGCCAAACATTTCAATTATCTCAGGTTTTTACAGCTACCTTCCTCTGGTGTACCCTGCTACACAAGGTTAGAGCAGCTGCTAAAATGTAGGCTGGGGTTTGGGTAGCCCCTACAACAAACCTTACCTGTAAGTTATCCTTCCCCTAGTACTAACTACAATAGTGAAGATATCTAGTGTGGAAAAAACCACTAATTACAATTGTCAGAGTGATATGGCATGATATTTCACTCTCAGGCTGTATTTTCACTCGCCTCTGGCTCTTGAAAATAAATTAGCCTGCTCATGAAATATTTCGCCATATCACACTCTGACTCATGTAATAAGTACTATATAATATAATATATTTTATTATATAATAATATATAATAATATATTATAATATATTATAAAATAAGAACACTTTTACTAGCTATCTGGCTAAACGATTACGTTAAGGCTTCACATAATATTGTAAGTACAATTATGCAACCACATAATACTTAGAAGTGGTATAAGAACATTATTAGATAATAAAGTTATATATATTATTTTATATAATATATATATTAAACTTTTCCAGAATGTTGCATTGAATATGTTACTATTTACTTTCTACTATTATAGCAACAACTAAAAAACAGTCAGTTGAAGAACATTACACAGATTCGTAAGTATTATTTCTATTTTTCTATATATTCATCACAGCTTTTGTATTTTAGTAAGTCATGTTAATGTAATACCATGAATATCTATATTGCAGTGACATTTTATTAAGTATTATAATATCCTAATATAAATAACTAAAAAGCTTTCCATTGTTGTAACCATAATTGATTTTTTATCATCCCAAATCTTCAAGAAAAAAATTGAACATGGATTTATAATTCTTTGTACACAAACTTTGAATTTTATAAAATCAAACTTTTGTACATTAATAGAGAAAGTTATTGCCATATATTTCATTTCAGTGCATGTACTATCACTTCTATGAATTAAATATGCTAGTGAGTGTATGATACAGTATGTAGCTACAGTGCAAATGGTTAGAACAAAAAAGCTGGCCTACTATTAACAAGTGATAGCTTGGGTAACTTGTTTTATTCTGGATCAGTACCACTTGGTTTCTACCACTCATACAAATAGCTATTATCCTATAACAAATGCATAAGATGTAAATTTTTGATAACAGCAAAACATTGAACCAGTCTCAGGAAACAGACTCAGCCAGTAATTCTGATGGTAAGAATTATTGATGTACAATTTCATTTATAATGAATATATGTAAAATTAGCAATTACAAGAGATTCAGTTGATTCTAAAGACTATTATACAAGTCCTTCTGAACAGTAAGTATTGCACAAATTATTGAATCTAATATTATGTAATCGATAATTCAGTACTGAGATATGTACATGCTTGTATAAAATATTGATATACCTGAGTAGATTCATAAACAATTGATAATGCTTATAATTATTTTGCACATTATTAACTCTGAATAACAATGGTACAATGAACAAAAAGTAGAAGTGCTTGAGTTTGCATCAATAATTCTTTTCAATGTGTAGATTAGAGCCTACTAAATAGCGAGTAATGTTGAATGATTTGGTGTAGTTTCAATTGAGATTCATGCTAATGCAATGTGCAACCTTTTTCACATGCACATCTAAGCATGTAAATTTTAAAAGTATTTTGAAAAAAATTCAAGTAATCTATTTTGACCACTATTAGCATTGATTTTTTACCTTGAAAAGTGGGCCATAATTTAGATTTGAATGCTTGAACTTCAATGACCACAACAGTTTGGTCACCTCCATTTATATTTCTTAGCATTGGTAGAATATATGAGTTCATGAGAGACAACTTTAGTAATTTATAGGCCAAATGTTGCACTTTAACTTCAGCTGCCAGCCAATTTCAATATAATAAGAAATGAAAAACAAATAATGCTTAGATGTATGCATGAGAGCTGTTTTTTTGCCTATTTAATTTTTGATAACAATGTATAAAATAATACTCAATTGTATGCAAGAGAAAAGAAGATTAATGCAACACAACAAAGTGGTAGAAAATATTAGCAACGAATAGCAATAACTTATTTACAAGAATTAGTACATCCAGCATCACTGTGGTGGGATACTTGCTTATCATAGTAGTAATAATATTAATAATAATAATAATAATAATAATAATATAATTATAATAATAATAGTAATTGTATTAATAATAGTAATACAATAATTATAATAGCAATAATAAAAGTAACATAATACTAATTAATGAACAATAATAATATTTTTTGTAATAATAAATGGTAAAAAATATTATTTTTGTCTCTAGATTGGTAAGCTTAGTTGTTTAATTAATTATAATTTATTCTAATTAATGCTTATTACCTGATCATGAGTACCTAATTACACAAGTTTGTTATGAGCCTTTGAACTTTTAACAACTTTAATTAATACATTTGTTGACCACTAAGTGACAGTTGTGCCTTAAAAAAAGGTTATTCATTTAGTACACCTGATTATTTGAACTTTGATTACATTACAACAGACTTTATTTAACAGCAGTAATTTTCAAACATAGATAAAGTTTGGCCACCACCATGTTTCATTCTTAATGATGTTAGAGTGCACTGAGACTACTTTAGTTCCATTGAAGAGTAAATGTATGCTTCGACTTCAGCATGTTGACTTTAAAACATTAACTTCAGCTCAAATAGTGTGAGAAAATAAAAAAAGATTTATGCCTAGAGATATGCATCAGAGCTCTTTTTAAGTCTTTATATATAATGTTAAAAACTGCTTTACTTTGGAAAATAATGTAAATGATTATTAATGATTTTTTTTAGTTATGGCTGGTCTTATATGGTTGAATTGCCACTTAATGATTATGATGATGATGATAAATAAATAGCTAATAGTAGTAATTAGAATTAATTTGTTTTACATCTAGATTTTGAGAGCTTAGTTGAATATCATAAGTAAATTCAAAATGGTACTTGTTATCTGATTTAGTAAGTTAGGAACTATTATGTATTTGTTGCAGATCATTGGTTCAGTTGCCAGAAACAGACAAAGTCAGTATTTCTGAGGGTATGCTGTTATTTATACATGTAGTATTTTAACACTTATGGAGACTGATAATTGTAGGTAACACTTCTGAAGATAGTTTATCTGATCAGTAAGTATTTACTACTGTATAATTGTTTTTACAGTTAAATTGAGCAGAGAAATCACAATATTCTGCCACAATCACTGCCTGAAAAGTGTTGACTGACAACCAAAACGAAATTGTAAATTAGTGTATCATGTGTTGATAATTTGTTTGTTAACTTATACTCAACATTATAGCATGAAGCATTTAATATCATTATTATTGTGTGCGGATGGGCGGGATAAAAAACCACTCCAATCAAGCTACCACCCTGACAGACCTCGTTGATAGCATGCCGTCTTGATCACTTGCCACACTTATTATGCTACATATTTCATAGTTGTCATGTCAATGTGGGGAGTAACTATACAGATATTGTTATTACGTTTATTATTTTTGTCTGGGGTAGTGTATAAAAGGAATTCAAAGATATTATAATTATGGCGATGATAGGCATGGTATTTTTGTAGTAAGTAGTTTTAAATTTTGTTAGACAAATGAACAATTAATTACTGACTGAAAAAATTCTATATCCAAAAAAATTATATCATCTTAGAGGGCTTTATTAAATTGTGTTTACTACATTAAAGATTTGTAAATAGTGGAGCAACAATAATAATAGTAGTATATAAATGAGTATGCAATTATTACTCTGTTAAAATGGGGTGTTTCAATAACACCTCGCAAGGTATTTACCAGGAGGTGCTGTCTGAATACCCCACTTTGAGCCCTTATAACTTACACACAAATACATTTTATACTCAATGAACATATGTAATTGATAGCTTATAACCTCTAGTTTCTTCATTTAAAATATAATATTTTGTTGATGATGAAATATGGAGACAATATGAGAGTTTAAACTGGGGTGTCCGAGCAGTACCTCCTATTTAACACCAATAGCTACTAAGTTCTCTAAACTCCCCATTTTTAACAGTGTATATTTGGATATAATGTTAATTGCATATATTATATTATTCTAGAACTGTATCAGATCAAGCTAACATAAAGGACAATGTTATAAAACTTCGTGAAATTAATGGTAAGATGGCATTATCATTTTTATTGGCTATGTAAATTTTGTATTATTGTTTAAAAGTTGAAGAAATTCACGATGGTACTAGCATTAAACATACAGGTGAGTCTGAAAATTAATTATATATACTATTTCTAATAGTAACATCATTATCTGATAAATATTAGTTTGTGAACCAGTACAGCTCTTGATTATAGTATAATAGGGTCTCTGAAAGTTATCATTAAGCACACATTATATACATGTATAATCTATTCAAGATCATGACTGTGATGTGCTTCAGCGCCAATTAAATAGCTAGGGCTACAGTTATCATCTTTTATTTTTTACCAGAACACAAGTATAATTGTATACTTGTTTAAAATAATAAATGGTAATAAACTTACTTTGACATTGATATCCTTAAGAGTAAAAACATAATAGTTTCTCACATTACTTTGAGTGACCAGCCACACACATTAGTATAACTATTCTATTTTTTATTAGCAAATGAAGAAACATTAAGTGGCAAATTATTGGCTGACAATATTCCGACTGCTAATATTGAAGAATCTGCTAAATTAGATGAGTAAATGAAATATTATTCATCTACCTGATTAATTATCAATAATTTCTTCTGTTTAGAACTATATCGGATCCTTTACAGAACTCAGCGAGGAACCATATTGATATCCTTCCTAATAATAGTAATAGTAAGTATTATAATGAAATGTATTTTTTGCATTAGTATCAAATTCTTCATTAGCTACAAATGAACAAGATGATGATGACTTAAAAGTGAACATTAATACCAATGACAGCTGTGCTGAATCTACATTATCTATTTCGTAAGTAGATTTATGGATATAATAGGTATTTCATGTAGATAAATTACTACATTTAATTAAATTCTACAAAGGGCAAATCAAAGAGGTGATCTCCTAGCTTAAAAGATCAATAAGAATAATGCCTATTTTATCATGTACTTGTATTCATTCAAGTAAATGTCATGATATTATCAATATTTAAGATTAATTAAACTCCTACCATTAGTCAGAAGCTGTATTTCAGAATTCAGAATAAATTTAATATTATAAATCATTATTGACACAACGTTAAACTTTACACAATAGTCACTAATAATATTAGTGCTCTGATGTGTGTGGAAATGCAGCATTGGCATATTTCAAGCGTCTATAATTGACTTATTAAATCACAGACATGTATCTATCAAGTTTTTTTTTCATATCAGTTAAGTAATTTAGTAATGCCTAATATGTTTATTTTAATATTGATGCAGTGAAGAAGGTAGCCATAACCAAAGTGACAATAATCAAGAAAATCAAGATAGTGCTGGTAAAAAAAGAAAACGCTCTATGTGATAAAATATACCTAATACAATTATTACAGAATGTCACTCCACAAAACAATTATTATCAAATGAAGAGGAACAAGATGATCCTCCTGATCATGAAGAAGCTGAATTGTAAGCATAGATTTTAAAATATAATTTTTAGCAAATTTAATTTAAATAATAATATAGATTAAAATCTTTGCGTGGATCAAGGCAAAACAAACAATACAAGTGAGTACTATTATTTTTATTAAAATAGCACATTTTTCTCTTTCTAGTTGCCAATATTGTTAATTAAAATGACTGAATTATTTTTTCATTTATTACTGGACAAAATGAAAGCATTTATATTATGATAAAACTTAATGATGCCATTATTTCTGTAATACTATAATTTGGACTTTGAATAACATTATAATTATAGATTAAAATTATTTGTTATGAGGTTATTTTGCTTAACATAGTATACATTTTCTTGGAAAGAAAAAGAATACTTTTCAGTCTGAGGACATTATTCTGCGTCACTGGCTTAACAATGGCACAAACATACAAGTTTAATAACCTAACTAATATATTCTATATTGCAAAAATCTATGTGATAAAATAAATAAAATTAGTGATATTATAATCTTTATCATACTTTAAGTTTAGTTTGCTGGTAAACACAATCTATTAGTAGGGTCTAGAATCTTAATTCCGTGACTACTCTTCGGCTAACATGTTTTGACTGTTGGTTTGACTTCTTTGAATCTTATATAAAAAATATAGCCCCCGTGTCCCTCCCAAAAATCCTGGGAATTTTTGCTACAGCGCGAAATCCAAAATGGTCGATAACGTCATCTTCAACAATTAATTTTTTAACTAGAGCACCTAGAATTATGCAAGAAGATACTTTTTAGAGTAAGTTGACCACCAGGATTCCAATTCTGGTATCAATTTGACCTTATGGCATCATTTTGACCCGATAATCTGAGATGGCCGCCATCCAGATAAAGTAATGTTTGATTAAATTGAACGTTATTATGTGGGAAAGTATGAAGGGATGAGAGTTTCAATGGTAAACTATAGCTATCACTTAAATATATGTTCTGACTAGTCTGAATCGGACCACTCAGCCTCTGAATCGTCAGACTCTGATGAATCCCCCTCCGCATCTGCAAGTCCTTATCATTATCATCATCGTCATCCTCACTCTCATCTTCCTCACTCTCTGCAGCTGGTCCTGGTGCAGGCAGATGCATTGGTAAAGCAGATCGTGTGTGACCGACAGGGCGACAGCGACCACCCACCAGTTCCCAGCCATGACCAAGTGGTGATGGGTGGCACTTCAAAGAGGGATGACGCACTAGATATGCCAAGTAGTTAGCACGGAGGCAGTGTTGGCGTAGGCTATCTGCATCAGGAGGAAGACAGACAAATGACTTATTCTTCATTTTCTTCCACTTAGCAGTACGGGCCTCAGCCATAGTATTACTCTTCTTGTCTCCATAGATGATGTGTCGTGTGAATTTGAAGAGCTCTTATACTACTTCTTCCTTAAGGTCAAGGCTATCTCCACACTGTGAGAGCTGCCCTCGTGCAATAGAATTCTTTGCCACTTTGTCATACACAGATGACTTACCCTTGCCATAGCCTGTTGGCATCACAGCCAGTAAAACTGTGTAGCTGCACAATACAGCCTGCCATCTCTTCAGTTACCAGGCCACGGCAAAGTACTGTCTCCTGCTTTCTCTTAATACACAGCATACCTGGAAGCTGCTGAGAAATAACTGCTGCTGCCACATATGCATCAGCAATGTGGCTGAACGGCTCAGGAATGACAATATTAGTGCTCTGATGTGTGTGGAAATGCAGCATTGGCATATTTCAAGCGTCTATAATTGACTTATTAAATCACAGACATGTATCTATCAAGGTTTTTTTTTCATATCAGTTAAGTAATTTAGTAATGCCTAATATGTTTATTTTAATATTGATGCAGTGAAGAAGGTAGCCATAACCAAAGTGACAATAATCAAGAAAATCAAGATAGTGCTGGTAAAAAAAGAAAACGCTCTATGTGATAAAATATACCTAATACAATTATTACAGAATGTCACTCCACAAAACAATTATTATCAAATGAAGAGGAACAAGATGATCCTCCTGATCATGAAGAAGCTGAATTGTAAGCATAGATTTTAAAATATAATTTTTAGCAAATTTAATTTAAATAATAATATAGATTAAAATCTTTGCGTGGATCAAGGCAAAACAAACAATACAAGTGAGTACTATTATTTTTATTAAAATAGCACATTTTTCTCTTTCTAGTTGCCAATATTGTTAATTAAAATGACTGAATTATTTTTTCATTTATTACTGGACAAAATGAAAGCATTTATATTATGATAAAACTTAATGATGCCATTATTTCTGTAATACTATAATTTGGACTTTGAATAACATTATAATTATAGATTAAAATTATTTGTTATGAGGTTATTTTGCTTAACATAGTATACATTTTCTTGGAAAGAAAAAGAATACTTTTCAGTCTGAGGACATTATTCTGCGTCACTGGCTTAACAATGGCACAAACATACAAGTTTAATAACCTAACTAATATATTCTATATTGCAAAAATCTATGTGATAAAATAAATAAAATTAGTGATATTATAATCTTTATCATACTTTAAGTTTAGTTTGCTGGTAAACACAATCTATTAGTAGGGTCTAGAATCTTAATTCCGTGACTACTCTTCGGCTAACATGTTTTGACTGTTGGTTTGACTTCTTTGAATCTTATATAAAAAATATAGCCCCCGTGTCCCTCCCAAAAATCCTGGGAATTTTTGCTACAGCGCGAAATCCAAAATGGTCGATAACGTCATCTTCAACAATTAATTTTTTAACTAGAGCACCTAGAATTATGCAAGAAGATACTTTTTAGAGTAAGTTGACCACCAGGATTCCAATTCTGGTATCAATTTGACCTTATGGCATCATTTTGACCCGATAATCTGAGATGGCCGCCATCCAGATAAAGTAATGTTTGATTAAATTGAACGTTATTATGTGGGAAAGTATGAAGGGATGAGAGTTTCAATGGTAAACTATAGCTATCACTTAAATATATGTTCTGACTAGTCTGAATCGGACCACTCAGCCTCTGAATCGTCAGACTCTGATGAATCCCCCTCCGCATCTGCAAGTCCTTATCATTATCATCATCGTCATCCTCACTCTCATCTTCCTCACTCTCTGCAGCTGGTCCTGGTGCAGGCAGATGCATTGGTAAAGCAGATCGTGTGTGACCGACAGGGCGACAGCGACCACCCACCAGTTCCCAGCCATGACCAAGTGGTGATGGGTGGCACTTCAAAGAGGGATGACGCACTAGATATGCCAAGTAGTTAGCACGGAGGCAGTGTTGGCGTAGGCTATCTGCATCAGGAGGAAGACAGACAAATGACTTATTCTTCATTTTCTTCCACTTAGCAGTACGGGCCTCAGCCATAGTATTACTCTTCTTGTCTCCATAGATGATGTGTCGTGTGAATTTGAAGAGCTCTTATACTACTTCTTCCTTAAGGTCAAGGCTATCTCCACACTGTGAGAGCTGCCCTCGTGCAATAGAATTCTTTGCCACTTTGTCATACACAGATGACTTACCCTTGCCATAGCCTGTTGGCATCACAGCCAGTAAAACTGTGTAGCTGCACAATACAGCCTGCCATCTCTTCAGTTACCAGGCCACGGCAAAGTACTGTCTCCTGCTTTCTCTTAATACACAGCATACCTGGAAGCTGCTGAGAAATAACTGCTGCTGCCACATATGCATCAGTATCAGCAGCATCAATGACAACAGGACCACTGTAACTTGATTCACGCAGAACTGTATATACAGAGAAAAGGATTGTGTCAGCTTCTGATTGGTCAAAGCTGTAGTCCAGCATCGGTTGCTAGTTTGACAAGTTTGTACAGTGAGACCCAACTGAGTAGACAATTTTCACATGTACATTCTTTGTGAGGCTTGCCATGTAGCTGCATATTAGCTTTTGCAGCCTGCCCTTGTTGCTGACACTACACAGAAATGTTTTAAATGCTGTGGCAGAAGGAAATGGGTCTCCCAATTTCATATAGGTGTTGGGGACATATGCTTTACACTGTACTCACAAATCTCGCACGTCATCTTTAGTTGAGAATGCTGTGTCATATGGGTCATTCACACAAATGATACGGTCAGCATCATGATGGCGTGCAAAGATGATGGATAACACTTTATGGACATAGTCTGACCACTTGTATGGGGTGCCATCTTGTGTCTGCCTGTCTTCTACGATGGAGTTGCCATCCTCCAGATCATGCCCATGTCAATGAGAGCAGTGTGGGGTTCTTGCAAATCTACAGATTGGAGAGTGAGCTTCTGGATAAGCTTGCTCTTCTGCGTCTTCCTGTATGAGCCATTTGAGTTGAATAAAGCCACACACTCCTCAATAACTCGATGTTCAAGCAACTCATGGAGGTTAGCAAGTTGACTGACCTCAACCAAGTCAATCACTGCCTTGAGAGCATTCTGCTCCATCTTAGCAGCTCTCACCTTCAGGTCCTCCATGGACTTCTCCATGCATGCTCCCTTGGCAAATGTCAAGCGTTTGTTCAGAGGGACACGAGCATGGAGAGATGTACGTTTACTAAATACTCGTTCTGCCAAGAAGCTTGTTAACTTTTTCTCTCCTGCAGTATGGGTTGAGTTGAAGTACACAATAAGATTATCAGAAGCAGGCATGGCTGACTGTAGGGTGTGGAGGGTGGGTGATGCTGGGTCAAACGGAAAGGAGTCAAACTCATTCAGGCATGCGATGAGGTCTTGTACACACTGCTCATCTTCTCGCATCCGTTTTGGGCTACATTCCTTGTGCTTCCTCTCGATTTCTTTTCGGTTGGCCAGGGCATTATGAGCAGCTCGGATTTGGGCAACATTGTTCACATTTCTGGAATGCACCAGCTGCTGCTTTTCATTCTGGAGGATGGAAAGCCATCCAGATTTCATTTTGCTGCCTTTATTCATGGTACATTCAATCCACATATCCCAGGCCATGTTGGAGTAGGGGTTTCCAGTGATGGACTGAGTGAAATCAGTCTGAAGGAAAGCAACCTGGTCCACAGGGAGATCTGTCAGCATTGCCCAGAAATCTGGAAGCCACCTCCCATACCTGTTGTTGTCATAATATGCAATCATCCATGGTAGCATTCCACTGTAAGAAGGGATAGCACCATTCATGTCAGAACGAGAAAAAACATGAATAATGCTGCGCTTGCGCTGAGCCTCTGTACTTGACGAGAATGTAGTTGGTTTAGGACGAATGGGAGGTTCACCACGCTTGATGGTCCTGTATGGTGTAACTGTCTGCATCTCAGATACTTTTTCAGTCAGTACCCTTGACACAGTCTTGGGGTCTTTAATCTGTACATGGATGTTTGCCTCATTTTCTCGTACTTCCATACCCTGACATTCTAAACGCTGAAGAAACATCCAGTTACAGCGATGTGCAGTCCCCCCTCCTGTCAAGGTATCATTGAGAAAGTCATCATTGTCAATGATACTGATGCTTGATTGTCCCTCAGCAATTTCATCAGGACACACTGCACACCGTTCAGGGGCAAATTTATCTCCAAGCACACTCTCGCTTTCCTCTCTCATTACACAGTATGTTACAAAGCAACCCACCACTACTGCCAACAATGCCACCATCACCCTTCATGGAATGACTTGCAGCAAGGAACTTGTTGACTCTTTCTACAGACTCGGCATGGGGATTAGCTACTCAAATGTGCTTCTCTTACGTGATGTCTGGACCATGCATGATCCCCTCTTTCCCCACAAAGCAGATTACAGTTGCACCACGAGAGGTGGGAGCTTTTCCTCCTCCTCTAGTTCCTCGACCCTTGGAAGCCATGGGACCAGTTTGATGGACTTGATGTCATTCCTGAGCCGTTCAGCCACATTGCGTACCAGTTGCTCACTGCTGACACCAATGGATGAGAGTGCTGCTTCGATATAATATGAACCACCCCCTGATGTATCATAGACTAGTTCACTGTGGTTCCACTGAGGCCGGGAGTGGAAACCAATCTTGTCTTCAAACTCATGGATCAGGATGTGTTTAATGTAGGATGATTTGACACCAGATGTTGGGAAGCCATACCGAGAAATGATAGAGGTGTAGTCTTGTAGGAGGCTCTGCAGTGACCTTAGCTCATATTCCTGAAAGATGACTCTTCTGATATGGTCAAATAATATAGTGCGAGCCTCACGAAGAGTGACATTTTGCATGTGTGGGAGTTTGTCATCTTCACTCATTTTCTGGTATTTATGCACGTATTTCAACCAGCATTTGTGGTGATATCGGATCTCAAGGGCATAGGGTTGATCAGCTGCAGAATCGATCAGACAGTTGATTCTGTCTTGCATTACCTGATCTTCCAGAGCCACTGTGTGACTTTTAAAAGCTGCCCATGCATGATCGCAGGAAATCAACAACAGTTTTGATTCTGGGTGCCTGGACGTCCTTGTCTTACAGCACCAGACACATTAATTTTTCTCATGTATCATCTTTGGACTTGATCGTAGCCGCTTGGCAGGTGGAATCTCAACCTCAGCTGCTGCAAAACAATCATCAGTCATAGGGAAAGACTGAAATTGGCACTCTAGCTTTTTCCGTCATTCCTTGGCCTGCTCCAGCTTCTTAGAATTCCATAGAGTCAACCTGCAAGTATTATGAGCATATTGTCCAACAGGACCTTTCTCCCAATTGACAGTTGCATAGACATTTCCAAATTTGTCGAGACCACTCCATAATAGGGCCTTCTCCTTGATATTTTCCCACCTCTCAATTGACGAAATGGAATCAGTGGCTTCATTGCAACGCCTGCCACACTGGAGGACACATGATCTACTTGGCTGATCAATTTCTTCCATAGTCCTCTACCTATTATAATATAAAAAATATCTAGCTAATGCCTACTAGGTTCTATATACTCTTTGGAACATGCTTTAAAAGGCTTACCACGTAAACTTCACCGAGGAGTGCAACAGGGAGTACCACACATACACCATGTGGTTTATGGTTTGCAGCTGGACTGATGAGAGTTGACCCCTTACCAGATGATCCTTAATGATGTACTGTTAGTGTGTGGGGAGCATTAAAAATTTTACTGAACAATCATACGATCATTATGTTTTCACTCTATTGATGGCGGCCATCTTGGATTATCGGGTCAAAATGATGCCATAAGGTCAAACTGATACCAGAATTGGAATCGTGGTGGTCAACTTACTTTTAAAAGATTCTTCTTGCATGATTCTAGGTGCTCTAGTTCAAAAATTAATTTTTGAAGATGACGTTAGGGCCATTTTGGATTTCGCGCTGTAGCAAAAATTCCCAGGATTTTTGGGAGGGACACGGGGGCTATATTTTTTATATAAGGTTCAAAGAAGTCAAAACATGTTAGTCAAAGAGTGGTCACGGAATTAAGATTCTAGCTAGACCCTACTATATGTATATAAATAATTTAGGAGGTGGAATTCTGAACTTGATGACTTAATGAGGAATATACAGGATGAAGTTGGAAAAAAAATTGTCAATTATTTTACAACTTGTGAAGCAAAAGTTGTTACAGTAAGTTAAACTTAGGTATATATATATAAGTTAAAATTATATAAGAACATTATAAAGAGCTAAATTTTCAGATGAACTCTTTGAAAAGTATTTTTACATAGTTAAAAAGCAATAAATAATTTCTCAAAATGTATATACCTTCAAGTTATTGTACTAAGCATTAAAACAAATACAATAATTATTGTGATATTTGTCTATGTATATTAGCTATGCTTTGTTATGTAATTAATATTCAATTTTATATATTTTATTTTATTTAATGCCTTTGAAAATGATTGTAATTACATTGCCATAAATGGTGACAAAAATGATTTCATATTAGTTTTATGATCCTAACCGTTGTATTATGTTGGATATGTTATGAAATACTTGTAAATAACTTATTACATTGGCTACCATAGCAATGTTGAGTTTAATAAAAAAAAATAAGTGGTTGTCGCAAACTTACCCCAGACTACAAGTGGTCAATTAACAACTGCCAGTGGTTTGATTAAAAACTAATTGTTTGGTTATAATGTCTAATTTATAGTGAATAGGACAAGTATGAATATAATTGTGGTGTTATACCTAATGATATTGTAAAGATTATATTTTTTTAATCCCTTAGCAAAAACAATAACAAAGCTTTTACAATGGCAGTGCAATTAAAACTTTTCCTTATCACATTCTAGAGTTGAGAATCTTTCTGTGATTGTAAATTCTAGCTCTTGTTACTCTTGACCTGGTGAGGAGCTTATTTTAGTAGAAAATATTCAAATAAGTATAATTGTACATAAAAATCTAATAATATATAATTTCCCACATTAGAATGAAGAAGTACAGTGGCAACAAAAATTAATATGATTTTTCTGTATGAAATAATATGAATTGTTTTTCAATCTGTTTCTATGTTTTATTGCTATGAAATTCTTCATCAATAATAAATAATTATTGAATCACGCTCTTGCCAGTTCATTATATTTAAGTTTGGTTTATGACAGTGATATAGATATTATACCGTAATTAAAATGAATCCTGTAAAATATTTATTTTGCAGCAATACTATCAACATTTCTGTGAAACTTCAATTACCACATTGAAGGTTTTTTACACTAATAATTCTACAAACCTGTCTTCATGCAAAGGCCAAATAAATACGGTAAATTTACATGATTATTGTCATTATTGTTTATTCAAAAAACTATGTATTGACCCTCAGCACGCACTAAAAATTGGCTTAAACAACAGCACAAATTTCAGACAAAGACATAGTGTCATCCTTAATAATAGGAAATTATTCTCTCTTTAACAACCAATATTATTTATTAAATTATAATTAAAAATATTGGCTGTTAATAGAAACATTTCCTATTATTATAATTATTTCAGCCAATAATGACTGAATCAGTGTCATCCTTGTGAACTACAGCACAATTCTCGCAGGTATCCGCCATGTATGTTTCAATACTCTCAGAAGCTTGCAATATTGGGCTGCCCTAGTCTTCTCTGGCTGGTAATTTGACTCCTTCAAGTCCTTTTTCTGAACACAACAGCGCCAGGAAATAACGATTTAGAACTGCCAGATGGCCTTGACTAATATTAAGCAGAATTACTGCATTAATAATGAACACCCGAGTAGCCGCCCCTTTTCGTGTGAACATTGATTTACTCGCACATCAATTGCAATTAGTTCTCGTGACTAAATTGCTTTTGTTTTTTACTGAGTGCATTCCTCGTTTACGGAGCTTGCGGTTGTGCCAAGTCAACATTACATAATAGTTTGTTAACTTCTATAGGCTTGTAAAATAATTGTTAATTAGAATAATGAACACAATTTATGGATTTTATGTTGTAAATGGACACTTTTCAAGCTGTGTTGCACTTTTGGTGTTTCATTATAATATATGTAGTAAAAAAACAGATAAGTGCAATGCAAATTACTTCACACAGAACCATGGGTTTTCTGTGCAAACAATTATTTTTAACATTTAGTTTGAGTAATGAGATTAAAAGTGATATAACTATGATCTATGATTATCCATTACCAATATTGTATAGTTTCACATTTAGTTTCCATGTAGCAATGATTAACAACTTATGTAAAGGATATTTGATGGCAAGCATATATTTCCTTTTCAAAACCATGCTAATGTCATTATCACTTAAAGTAATAAATTCTACCCTTTAAGGTTTTAACTGCATCCGCAAAAGAGTTCAATAATACGTCCAAACATAAAATTATAAATAGACAAATATCCCTAAAGTACAATTGTATTACCCCTTATAGTCTCACTCGCTTCGCTCACTCGCCTAATACATACACACAAACATACTTCATAAACATAAATGGACGAACAGACTAACTTAGTTATAAAGTATATTGTTAATTTGTCCACATCTTTTGATATATCATATTAATACACTTTTATAGAGAGATTGAGATGTCACTACTTTAGAACTTGAAAGTAAATGAGATATCCTTAATAGAACATAATATTATATCATCATACTAAAGTCATTACCTAAAGTAATAAATTATAGCCTTTAAAGTTTTAAGTTTTAACTACATCCGCAAAATAGTTCAAAACATTCGTCCATACATGTTATTCATACACAAATACTCCTGACTTTCAACAGATAGTGTTTCACTTGCTT
>WLWI01001492.1_pt1 | contig 20272 bp, 21 predicted proteins | sample 6701501 | NCBI WGS metagenome assembly WLWI01 (sample SAMN12718690, study PRJNA515312) | sponge metagenome | isolation source: marine sponge | host: Mycale hentscheli | place: New Zealand: South Island, Marlborough, Capsize Point | collected 2014-11-01 | reverse complement strand
ACTTGAGGAGGCGTTCAGCCGCGGTCCTGTGCTTCTTTCCTCTAAGCTTTGTAGCTCCAGATAACCCTCCGCAACCTTCAACCAGTTTTAGCGCACAACTAGAAGCTCGTACAAACTATAAACTACGGGTGATTAGTTATAACTGGGCATATATTGAATACAGCCGCGGAAGAAACTGCCATAGTTTCTTTTTCATTTCAACAAGTAAACTTACGGTAATAATGCGCACCTTGGACCCGCCCCGTTTTTACTGTGGGCGTCGACGTTTTCGCGCGTTTGAGCTACTACTGTCATGTAACCTTAATTGGTTTCCGGTTTCGCCAAGTGCATTCCTCTTTTGCCACATTTGTGGTCGCGCCAACTCAACGTGGACATACTATAGTGGGGCAGCATAGCTTCATAATATGGACCAATCGTTCACTTTTTTATGAAAGAACCAAAACTGGCACACATGTACTTTCAAGTATTGCGAACATTTTCAGATATTGGGGCGCCCGCAATTGCGCCTTCGTTAGCCATGGCTGTCGTTTTTAAAATGGCTGCCATGCAATATTACCAATACCCAAATTTTTTGGCCAATGCTAAAAAATTAGCTTCCGAAATGATTACAGTACGTACAACATTATTACATGGTAGTCATTTTTGCAACAAAAAAAAAATTTGGTTGCACTAATTAGCACTTATGGCTACAACAGTAATAAATGCAAGAGGCCCAAAACTTGCAGGCTGATGCCAGCACAACTGACTGACTTTGGTGTGTGTGTGTGTGTGCTGTGGTAAGCACATGTTCACACTTTGACTTCAAACTGAGTCTTCATCTTTAGTTGGCTATAGCTAGCTACAGTCACTGTCTTTAGCCATGTCCAAGAAGATCAAACTTGTGGATAGCAGGGCACCATCTTCATCATCTGAGAAGTCATCTGTAGCTACTACAAACTGGGAGCTCTGTGTTTTGTGCCAAGTAGAAACACCGGAGTCCCTAACTTCACCTGCGTGTTCCAAACGGAAAGATGTTGGCAGAACGTATGAGGCACTAGCTGAAAACCTCATGAAGTTCAATGCTTTAGGAATTCTACCAACAACCTTGCAGTTGGACAGGATTGATGAAAGGCAAGGTATTGAGGCATCTATGTCAGCCAACGAGGCCAAGTGGCATCAATCATGCAAGCTCCGTTACAACAAAACCATGTTGCAGAGAGCAGAGAAGAGGAAAAATCCTGGTAGTGACACAGTTTCACGGAAGTGCAGCAGATTTCACAATGAAGCAACCTCTATTGAGGCAACTTGTTTCTTCTGTGGTAACTCAGCAGGTTCCGATGGTCTTCATGCAGTAACAACATTTCAAGTGGACAAACGTGTGCGGGGAAAGTGCCACACTTGTTGAGGACACCGTACTTTTGGGCAAACTAAGTGTGGGTGACATGATAGCATTGGAAGCCAAATATCATACCAAGTGCTTATTGGGTCTGTACAATCGTGCCAGGAAAATCAAGACAGATGCAAGTCAAGATGAGCCTCAGGTATCTGGAATTGCCTTTGCATAACTAGTGATATACATTGAGGAAACCCGCTTGGAAGCAAGTACTGTGCCAGTCTTCAAACTTGCTGATCTGGTGCACCTATACACATCTCGGTTGGAACAGCTTGGAATTGTGAGTGGACGATAAGTTGCCCCATTTGTACATTATAATTAACAGGTGCACATCTTTTTTACAGCGTGATGTAAGAGTGAACAGTACCCGGATCAAGCAGAGACTGCTGGCACAGTTTCCAGACATGAGAGCTCACAATAAGGGGAGATATGTGGCTGGTATTTGATGAAGATGTTGGTGCTGCACTTTGGTGGTCTCCACATAGAGATGGCAGCACTGAAAACCATTGGTGACTGGCTGCAAGGAAGTGGATGGGCACAAGCACTTGTACAAGCAGAAATAGCCACAGCAGGAACAGCTGATTCTCTACACCGAGCAGCACAGGTCATGCACACAAGAAGAGCACACCAAATCACTGCTGCTGCCTTGCACATCCTACAACATCATGCCTACAACCGTTAACAGTGTCGGTGTGCAATCCCCTGTGGAGTTTGAGGTCTGGTGTGATCAGAGGAAACAGAGCTGTCCTCAGTTTCAGTTTTGGGCAACAACGTTGGAGTTGGAAGTGTGCATTGCTGTGTATGTCCGATCCTTGAGAGAAGCAAACTGTATCTGGATGCCTTAACAGAACTTGTTCCCTGGTTCTGTGCATTAGATCATACAAACTATGCTTGCTGGATACCAGTGCACCTGAGGGACATGGCTGAACTACCTGAGAAACATCCTGAAATCAGTAGGAAGTTCAATGCTGGCCACTTCACAGTGCAGAAGACCAAGCGAGTGTTCTCTTCAATTCCCCTTGATCAAGCCCACGAGCAAAACAATGCCTGTGTCAAAGGTGATGGAGGGGCAGTGGGTCTCACTGAAGACCCAAGTGCCCTACGTCAGTGGATGGTTGCTGGGCCCAAAGTTGCCAGAGTGATCGGTGAATTTGAAAATGTAGGCCTGCACTGGAATGAAAGAGAGCATGTATGTCACCATGACCAAACAGTGAGCATACAGACAGCCTTTGCAAACCATGTTCGTTCTCTAGTAGCCGTCATTGAGGAGTTTGGCAATCCATTTGAAGAAGAGAGTCAGGACCTGCTTGTCCTTGACACAAATGTGATAGCAGATGCTGCTGTAGTGGAGACGGTACGTAACGCCAAGAAGATAGGCCAAAAGCAATTTGATGCTTTTTACCAAAGAATGCATCAAAGATAGACTAGGGTTCGCAGACGTGTCATCGAGTCTGCACCGATTCCAGGAAATTGAATTTCCTGCGTGTGGATCTCAACAAAAAGGAAATCTTTAGTTTCCTCTCTAAATCCCTCATGCAATCATTTGTTGAGCCTACCAAGGAACTAGTTGTTACAGATGGGGAGCAAGTTCTTTCTGTGCCATCACAAAATGACCTGCACTTGCTTTCTCCATGCACTCATGAAGAGGCAGACAGCCGCATGATGCTGCATGTAGCACATGCTGCACAACAGGGTCATCAAGGAATACTCATATGTACTGTTGACACTGATGTTGTGGTGTTGGCTGTGATGGTATCTCACCCAACATTACCAGCCAGCAGTGAAGTGTGGCTTGCTTTTGGAACAGGGAAGAGTTTTCGATACCTGGCAGTCCACAAAATGTCTTCCCTTTTGGGACCCGAGAAATCGATGGCCCTTCCAATGTTTCATGCCCTCACTGGGTGTGATGCGGTGTCGGCATTTGTTGGCCATGGCAAGAAGACTGCATGGAACACCTGGAAGTCATGCTTTGCTGACTCTAGCACATGCACCCACTGGAATCCCAGAAGAGAATATGAAAGCTATGGAGAGATATGTCATTCTACTCTATGATCACACCAGCACCTGCACTGACATCAACTAGGCCAGAAAGAAGCTATTTGCAAAGAAATCCTCTGTGCTCAGAATTCCTCCCACATGAGCTGCTCTTGAGCAGCATGTCAAAAGAGCTGCCTTCCAAGGTGGTCATGTCTGGGGGCAAACACTTCTTGCGCAGCCTGTTATTCCTTCCCCATGTGACTGGGGTTGGATTAAAACAGATGGGCTTTATGAACCGCATTGGACCACACTACCAGAGGCATCCAAAACCTGCTATGAACTGGTTTCTTGCGGCTGTAAGAAAGGGTGTACTAACAGATGCAAGTGTAAAAGAGCTGCACTCCAGTGTACTGCTCTCTGTCAGTGTGAAGGAGAATGTAAAAGAACTTAGTAGTTGATAGCAAACATTTATCATAATCACTATTAATTAACACTTATTAATTAAAATTGGCTGCCATTTTGTTTGGTAGCAGCCATTTTGTGTAGATGGGAGCAATTTTGCAAAAATAGTTACTCTTGTAATAATTTATAGCAAAAAAAAAAGGGAAAAAATTATGGCATCTGGCGGCCATCTTAAAAATGACAGCCACAGCTGAGCCAGGTTGCCCCAATATCTAATTAACATCACAATACCTCAAAGTACATGTGTACAAAATTTGATGCTTTTATAAAAAAGTGAACGATTTTTTGCCTATGCTGCCCCACTATACCAAATCCCTGGACAGAAGAATTGTCATCTATATTTGGAACAAGAATAGCAATTGTGTGGTTCCATCTCTATAATCTATCTTCCAATATAGACGGTTTCTCATTAACAATGGTTTCTTATTCACCTCCAAGCTCTTTTTGTCGCACACTTAAGGTTTTTAAATAATTTTTTTCCTCATTTGGCATGTTTATTTCTACTAGATTGCACTTGGGGATGGTATAATGAAGGCACAGGCTTGCTTGGTGGAGCTAGACTTGAGTGACAACGCCCTGGGCCCCACGGGAGTGGAGCCCATCATCCCTCTACTCACCAGTGATTCCTTGTACTCTGTCAAAGTTCTCAAATTTAACAACAATGGCCTGGGGATCAAAGGTGGAAAGGTGAGTGAGTGTGTGTGTGTGTGTGTTGATGTAGGCTCAGAGCTTGTAGGTCTTGAGCTCAAGCCTTACTCTGGCAGACTTTTCATCTGGTTTTTCTTCCTCTACCTCCCACCAGTCTACTCAGCTGTGTGATTGAGTACTCACCATTTGCTGAGGTGCAAATTCAAATTTCAACTATGGGTTTTAATTTGACAGAGTATGCAGACATTTGGTTTAGATTTTTTTTCTGGCTTAAACCAATCAATAATTTCCACTTTTTGTGATAGTAGTTTGCACAGCCATAGCCACAGGTGTAATCTTAAAACCACATATATTTTGGGCTGACTATGTTTTAAAAATATTAATCAACAAGTGTACGAAAAATTAGTTGTCTAACTTTTCTGGACACACCGTTATGCCCCACTTGATTTATTTTTCATCCTTTATACTCTCTCATTCACGTGTCTATAAATGAAATACAATGGCTCGACTTCTAAACTTTTAGCCATCACTGGACAGTACTGCCATATAATCCACAATTTTGATGGGGCTATTTCTTAAGATGCGACAGACTTCTACTAGTCTTTATTTTAGGTAGTGCTTTCTCCTTGTAGTATTGCTGGACGGCAGAAATACAATAGTTTGGGCAAAAGCAGAAGCGAGTTTAGCCACCGTGGTCCACTCTCAAAGAGTGTGAGGACACCCTTAAAAAGCCAGAAATTTTTTTTGAAGTGTTAAAGAACAGTACTGCTGTTGTTTATTATTATTATCATTATCATTATTTGTTATTATTCTTAGTTGTTGGCCGAATCTCTGTTGGATTGTCATCATGAAGCTGAAAAAGCAGGAAGAAAGCTTGCTTTGGAAGTTTTTGTGGCCGGCCGAAACAGACTAGAGAATGTGGGGGCTACAGCTTTGGCTGAAGTGTTTGAGGTAATTTAGTAATAATTACCTTTATCTTACGTAGGTGTGGTTATTTATTTATGTTATTATTATTATCATTGTCATTATATTGTGTGTGTGCATTGGATGTGTTTCAAGGTCATGGGGTCACTTGTAAGTGTTTCAATGCCACAGAATGGCATTAACGCTGAGGGTATTTGTGCTCTTGCTAATGCTTTCTCCCACAATCCGAACCTGGAGGTAAGTTATGAAAGCTAACCATTTTGCAGTACTAGGCGTGTACATTGGTATGGGGTTACTGATTGCTCTTATCTGCATTTATTTAGACAATTGATTTAAATGATAACACTTTTACTACCACTGGAGCTGTTGCCATGGCAGATGTTCTACCTAAACTTCAGAACTTGAGAACGATAAACTTTGGGGACTGTCTAGTACGACCAGATGGAGCTAGAGCCATTGCCAAGGCCATTACGGACAGCCACCAGAACCTCAAGGTGATGAAGATACTGTGCATGTACGAGTTGAAAATTCTTTGGATTACTCGATTTGTTCATCTTTTAATGTAGGAACTTAACTTAAGTTTTGGTGAGCTTGATCAAGAGTCAGGTCTGGTTGTGGCTGAGGCCCTTTCGAATAAGAAAGAACTTGAGAAGATAGATTTGAATGGTATGGCTTTTTTCTTTTCTATTCTTTTTCTTTCTTTTTTTTTTTCTTTTTTTTTTTCTTTCTTTTTTTCTTTCTTTTTTTCTCCCTCTATTCTCTCTGTTGAAGTTATTAGTTGTGATTTAGGTAATTGTTTTGGCAATGCTGGAATCGAACTTTTGAGACAATGTTTGGAGGCTAAAGGATGCCTTCATTCACTTGGATCTCTCAGTGATGATGAAGAGTTAGATGATGATGATGACAATGAAGAAAATACTGATGATGGTGGAGATAATGAAGAAAATGCCGATGGTAATGAAGAAAACGCTGAAGAGGAGGGAAATTGTGATCGTGAGGAGGAGCATGACATAAGTAATGAAGAGAACAGAGGAGGGACAGTGACAAAAGAGAGTGGAGGAGACACACGAGAAGAAAGAGCAACAGTGAGTGTTAAAAACATGCATGTTGAGATGGCCAGCTATAACATGCAGTTTTTTTTTTCCTATCCCCATACACTTTCTACCTTAGGCTGATGTCCTCTGCGAAAAGATAAACACCCTCTCGTTGTGATTCAGGCGGAAGTGGTTATTAGCTTCCTTTTTATCTATTTGTCCAAGGACCATGTGTTATACGTGTGTGTATCGTACTGCATCCTGGCCATCTCATTGTGCACATGGACTATGCACGTGTTTTGCAAGATTCTTCTCCCTTTGCTCACTCCTCCCATCAACTAATCATTTGTAGATTGTCACTTCTATTGTCTTGTCCTTCATTTTAAGTTCCACATGTTCAATTTTTTTCTTGTTTCATTTTCTTTTCTGCTTGATGGTTTATTTTTGTATATACATGACGATGATATATTCTGCTGTAAATGAAGTTAGTTCTGGAATACTGTATTGGTAGATTTCACTAACGGATTACCTCAATGATCCGAGTGATGCCAATTTGCTATGTCTGGGTGAAGAGCGAGGTCACCTTCTAGCGGAACATTTGAGAGAGATTGAAAATAATGACACTGTGTGGGTGACATCAACAGCTGCGATGTTTACCACAGTAACCAGAACTTACAATGCAGATGAAGTCACAGAGACAAGGCCTGTTATAAACAGTACACTGGGTGGGTGCACTATTTAAGTGGAGGCATCAAGGTTCATTGCTTTTATTCTTGCTTTATTGTTCAGATGCTATCTTACAACCTGTATGCAGTTCAGGGCTGGATACTGTCCTCATAAACGAAATTTTAGTCCACTTTGGACTGCTGAAAGTATGTGCAATATTTTAACCTGCCGGTGTCACAAAGCTTTATGTTACCTTTCTGTTTCTTTGTTAATATAGTCTGAGGACAAACATTTCAAACCTATTAAAGAAATCAATGGGCCTCTCTTGGCTCTAAAGCATGTAGCAAGACAAGCGTACTTCTCCAAGCAATCAGCAGACATTTTGATTGCTTTTCTCACGAGGTTAGTGTCCATTATTCTATGTCTTTGTGTTCCTTGTTGTTGTTTTATTTGCAGATCGCATCCGCTACTGCTTAACAATCAGACTTCAACTTATGAAGTTTTACACGTGCTGCATACACTGTAGCTATAATCAATCAATGACTGCATTTTGTTTGTTTGGTCCTGTCCTGTATTATGTGGAGACAGCTTGATAGCACTAAAATATACTTACTTTACCAGATATTCAGTGCTGGTCTGCTCACCTATTAATAGATGGGTGATTGCACACATTGTTTAAAATGGTGAGGTGCAGACTAGCCTCATAAGTGTAACCATGGGATGGAATCAGTGACTGAAATCTTTTGTTAGACATACTTGTAATAATAATTATCCCGTTTGTTATGATGCTGGCTAACAAGGGAACACTAAAGTTTGAACATGTACCATGATTTGGAAAGGGAGGGGGGCATGGCACTTGGAGCTAAACCACACCCATACTACATAAAGTTTTAATCACCATAGCATCATACAGTTGCCAAGTGATCACTGATGCACTTGGGGTGGGGCTGAATTTATTATCGGTATCCATAGTATAAATGCTATTTAACGAGGTTAGCATTGGAAGCGGGTCACCCTATCCCTGGCGCCCGCGCGGCAAAGGGCGCAGGCGGGATGATAGCATGGGCATGCAGGTTACGAGACACGTGTAAGAGATTAGCAGCTGGCAGTTCACAAGTTGACGCGAGTGTAGTCTGCTTAGACCTCCCAGTCACCTCCTTGGCTTATATACTGTATACTATTGTACTGCACAACTAACGTTAGCCACAGGTGTGAAAGGGGTAGGGATATTGTATCTACCACTTAGTGGATTGTCTCAGCACCCCCATCCCATGGCCGGCACCCGGCCATGAGGCTTTGCCTCCCAAAGCATAGTTAACTGGAGGCAGCGAGTTATATCTATATGTTTAGACTGCTCTTTAGTTGTTGATGAGTTTACCTTTCAGATTCCCATTCTCATAAATACCTATAATAGTATATTCAATAAATTATAAGCTTCAAGACTTCATCATAATAGTTTGACTACCTTGAACAATGCAGCAGCTGCATTTTCAAAATATTTACATTTCATAGGGATTGCCTCAACAAAATTTGTGAAATAATCAGTTATAGTCGAGATGTATCTGTTTCCTTGATGTGATGCAGGAGAGATGGGGCCAATGAAGTCAATACCAATGTGGTGCCATGGTGACACAACTGGTACTGGATGGAGCTCTGGAGTAGATTGGCTTAATTTGCCATAGCATAGATCACAATTACTAACCTGGATAATTAAACAATAACAACACTCTTTGTCATCAGTTGACCACACTTACTTCTGTATGAGTTTATTTATTTGCTTACCAATTTATTAACATCATTGACCATTCCCTGCCCCATAAACCGCTCACTAACTCTTGATAGTCTTTTTCGTGCCTAAATGTCCAGAAGTGGGATCACTGTAGCATGATGCTAGAATTCGGATCTCTCATCCAAATCAGTGATGTAACAAACCTAAGTTATGAAAGTCATTATGAAGTTTTCTCCTTTTTTATTCACATTTTTTAATATTAACATTTAACTGGAACAGTAGCTCTTTTTTTTTAATGTTCTGAACAGCCCTTGGTTAATCAGGTCTCAATAACTAGAAACTTTAGATGATGTATTTTGGTGTGGAAAAACATATAGCTATATCTCCAACAAACATTCCTGTTAGAAACTCTGGAACCCAGTTATCTAAAAAGCTAGTACATCGCTATCTATTGCAAATTTATACAATTCTTTGAAACTTGTAAATGCCTTCATGTATATCCAAACTGAAGCATCTCCCTTTTAATCCGGTATAATCTAGTCATCGTCCAATAATGCTATTAGTGTGGTTTGGTTGAGAGATTCCAGTACTAAAAAGTATCTTAAATGCTTAGTTTTAGTTTTTTTTCCCTTGAAGACTTTGCTAATTTTTATGAGTAGTTTTATTGACTGTAGTTTTGGTTAATTTGTGTTGTCTCAGACACACAAAGACTCAGTAAAAAACAACAACAAAAGTACGTCCTTATCGGTGTCAATATCAACCACAGGATTGGAATCCGCCAAGCCTCTACAATAATTCAAATTTTTATTTAATTCGAGCGCACCCCCGGGCGGCTGCATGCTGTGTGGTGGTGCTCGGCCTCCTTCAAAACTGTGCACGCGCGCTTTTTTGTGAGAGAAGCCCGCGCGCTCACCGCATGGGGTGGGTAGAGTTTAGATGACGATTGGCGCATTATTTGAGGAATATTGATTAGCGGTACGGTACGTTAGTGGGCTGGTCTATCGTCACTAAGGGGAATATAAAAGTCCTAGCCGTTTATGTCGGAGACTAGGTGTGACCACGTCGTAGAAGATGAAACCTGGTGTTGTACCGCGGTTGCTGAGTTTAATGCGAAGGACTCAGCTGTGTCACTAAGGGCAGATGAATTTCTTTCGTAATTTCTACTCTTCAGTTTGGTGTTCAGTATTTTTGTATTTTACTTTCTACCGTATTTGTAGGACCCTCCAGGATGGTAAGTATTAATGTAGTAGCGTTATGGCGTAGTGAAGAATAACAATATTCAAAATTGCTAAGTCTTGCCGTTCTTTAATATTGCATGCAACTGAAATTACCATTACTTAATTATTCTTTTCATTTTCATTCATTAGCCCCAATTACCTTGAGTGATGATAATGAATTTGCTGCCATCAAGTTTATCCACAGGCAGTTAGACGACAATGCAGATGGCAGTGTGGATTTCAAGGAATCTGAAGCGGTAAATGTGATCCAGTAAAAAAAAAATTCTTTAAAAGAGTGAGGTTTGGGTAGGTTGGATATCATCTGGTCTGGTCTGGTCAGATCATGTGATCATGATATTGGTTGATTAATTAGTTTTGATGGTTAATGTGTGAATGAGTCTAGAGGCAATAATTTGTGTTAACTGTCCCCTTAGAACTCTGGTTAGCAGGTTCCAGTGTGATTCCATATTTCTGTTGGTATATTATGAATGTCTGAGTAGCCTTTGTTTATGGTGCAGAATTCCTTTGTCAGGTCTCATTTGTTATAGTGCAGCTTAAATGAAAGGGTTAGGTCTAATTTTGGCTTGTGCTAGTTTTTGTTGGTTTGGGAGAATCCCGGTGTTACACAAGCTGCTTTTGAAGGATTCTGTTGATTTCATGTTTATCTTGCATCGTAATGAAAGAGGAACTGATGCACTTCAAAACATCCAGAGAATTAAAATGGTTTGAATAGGAAGTTGCAATTTGCTTTGTGGGGTGATAATACTGATATGAAACTGGAAGGCACTTGATGATTATCTAAAATCTACACTGCAGCACAGTCACCACAAATTGCACAGGTAACACCACAAATTGTAGAGCTTCTTCGCTATACCTTCCGAAGCAGAACATGATATAATATACATGGCACTATATAGTCATAGCACTATATAGAAGCTTTAGAAGCATCGTGTGTAGACACACCCATGCTAGTAGAATATTCAGAGATAGCTAGAGTTAGTGATATGTGTATGTTTTATGATCCTAATATTTTAAGAATATAAATTACCAATCCAATAAGTGATATCTCCTGACTCTTATAAGTGTTTGACCAATCCTGACTCTTATAAGTGTTTGACCAATGTTATGTTACCGCGGTGTGTGTGTGGAGGGTTCACTCCCAGTGGTGCTTCAAGCCTTGCAGAGTGTTCAGGTATTGATCTTGCTGGCTGCAGGTCAGTGTGTTGGAATATACACACAACACATACAGGCTTCCTTAAGTGCTTCTGGTAGCACTTTCATTGTACCTGGCATAATAGAAGTGTTAGAGGAAGAATTGACTAAGAATAACTTCAAGAAATATTCAGGCTATCAATGAATGCAGTGTACCTATTTAGAAATAAGCCCACACACATGCAAAGTAATGATAGTTAGTATTTCATTAGATTACTAACTGCAGTAGACCCTCGATTATCCGAACACCTCAGGACCCAGGGTTGTTAGGATATTCGAAATAAGTCATTTTGAATGGGGTCTTAATCTCTTATCTATTTAATGCACAGCAAAATTCCAATGAATATCATTATAATTCCCCCAAAAATTGGTGTTCGGATTAGCGAGAGTTCGGATAAACGGGGTTCGGATAACTGAGGGTAAAAAGACTAATTATAGCCATAACTTGGTGTATTAAGAAAATTTATAATTTTCAAAGCTAGCTATCACTACTTGTACGATTGACAATTGCACTGTCTCCCTGTACTCCTCCTAAGATTCACAACACATAATGAAGCTTGATTGAAGGCTAACTCTGCTGCCTTCAGGATACACTGTTGATAGGCAGGTAGACAGTACTATAATCTCATGCCCGGGAAGTGAGTGTGGTCTCTCCAGTAAGGCAGGTGGATGCTCTGGTCAGTATAGGATTAGTGCGTCACCGTGAGAATGTTGTAACTTCGTCCCGATGTTGTTCTTTCTTTCATTGTCCCAAATAATAACTCCATTTAAGCTTATTAAGAGGTTGTTTTCATCTTCAATTGTTCATAACTGCCACTTACATTGTATTTCCAGTTTAGAATCATAACAGTTTCACTTACTGCACATAATCCAATTTTATTCTTTAGCATATATAAAATTCGAAGCCTCAAATAGTAGTTGAAGCAGCAAGTTCAAAAGTTGTAGTTTTTTTTTTGTTGTTTTTGTTGTTGTTTTTTGCATTCCACATTTCTCTCGGGGCATGACAATAATCTCAGATCACCCAAACACACGCACTCATGCACTTCAGGACAAGCTATGACAGGCCTTGTGCCTACATACTCAGTGAGGCCTGCCTAGCAACACAGTGTCATGGTCACTATTTATATCAATTTCTGCAGTTATACAAAGAGTCAAGATTACAAGTCTAGGTTCATGTATGGATAACTTTAAAGAAACAAACTTTACTTTTAAGAGCAAGTGGACATAAGACATGCTCCAAACTTAGTGTTGTTGTGTAATGTGGCATTTACAGTTGAGGGATATAGAATTTAATTAATTGTCAGTTATACCTTTGATGCAACGTCATGTATGCACATGTTTGCTGTATTGATACATGTCCATGTAGTTGCATGTGTGCACTGTTCTCTGTGTTGCTACATGTCCATGTAGTTTGTCAAGACTGAGTTGTGTGGGACTAAAGAAAAGAAAATGGTGTGTCTTGGTTCTGAGAAGAGTCTCAAATTCCATCAAAAGGATACAGAAATAACATCCACAGAGCTGTGGGACACGTGGCACCAGAATGAAGGTGGGTGTGATTAAATTAAATGACTAAGATAAGCTAGTATCAGTACTGTAGAGATGAGTGGGTAGGGTCAAACTAAATGAGTGGGTGGGCTAGTTAGAAGTGAGAGAGTGTGGGTGATGAGATGGAGTTAGGTGGGTGGTACTTGAATTGCCTAAATGAATGGCTGGAGTGGATGAGAGTTGTGAAGGCGGAGTGTTAGTAGTTGCCATGGTAAAGATTAGGATATGACTTTAAGAGGTGGTAACTAAGGAAACCGTGTTGGGTCTGCCAATCATCTGCCGAGTCCAGTAATTGCTGTGTTGGTGAGGACCACAAGATGGAGTATTCACTCAGTGTCTGATAGCCTTATAGTCTGGAATGTGGTTGGTTGGGTTACTTCTATTCCACTGACCAATCAAAATATAGTCTGGAATGTGGTTGGTTGGGTTACTTCTATTCCACTGACCAATCAAAATATATGTGTCAGCTAGCGAATGTCCCATGCTGTACTTTGATCCTAATATGCTGTAGTTCCCACGGTAACCATGTAACTGAGCATATATGTAATAATACTGGGTCACACCTTGTACTAGATCGCCCCCTCTCCGAGAAGTGTGAATTGATGTTGCCTTGGTATGGGCATGGCATGGACTGAGTAAATTTCAAGCATGTTTTCTTAGTGTGTTCGATTAGAAATAAAGGTTTCTAATTAGCTGTCAAGATTTATTTTGAAGGCAATCCAGGTCTTGGCTGATTAATTCTTCACCAGTTATTTTTGTTGTAGTGTTTAGTTGGACGACTGATGACGTGGTGGACTGGCTGGAGCACTCTGTGAAGCTGCCTCAGTACAGCAGTAACTTTGTGAGGCAGAAGATCACAGGCAGACACCTTCCTTACATTGCCATCAACTCGGGGCAGATCCTGCAGAACAGTCTGCGCATCACCGACAGCCAGCACAAACAGAAGATCCAGCTGCGAGCCATGGATGTCATCTTGTTTGGGGCCCCCATGCATTACCAGGGCTATATCTGGAAGGACATTATCCTGGTCATTTGCATGGCTTGGTGCTTCAGTGGCATTGTGTATGCCTTTCGCCAGCGTCGCCTCTTCCAGTCTCGAATGGACTCGTTTATCGCAGACTTGCGGCTGAAGGAGGAAGAGGTTCACAGGCTCAAGTCCAGGTTTGAGGAGTTGGACCAAGAAAGAGGAGGTGGGGAGAAGGAAGAGAGTGGAGAGGAAGAGGATACTGTGATCATGATGAAACCCACAGAGGGTCAAGGCAGCCCTACTTCTTCCATAAATGAGTATGGTGGCAAGTATGTGTGATGCCAGTTAACATCTGCTGTCTGTTTAGTGCATGCTGTTAGTTATTTTGGTAAAGTGTGTGTGGACAAGTTTGGTTGTCAGGAAAGATCTAGCTAATAACTATCTTCCAAGCAGGTACCAGAAAAATTGACTTGCATCAGTTCCAGTGATTGTTCAAAACACCAAACTCTAGAAAGTTCAAGTTTGACACAGCTTACATCCCATGTGAATTGAACCTGCAGTTGACACCATTTTGCTGTTTCTCTCCTCCTCACTGTTTCCGCTTTACTTGCATCCTACTTTTATTTGCTGAAAGAATATTGATCACATGGAACAAAGCCGGAGCTAATGAGCTCACATTTCTTCAGATAGTTAAGTTTGATCCATCTTCTTCGCACACAGACAACAGTAACTAAGTTATAACTTCTTGTGAATGTGCTGAAGATCAATGATATTGTATGTAGGTCGTATAGCTCGAACAAATGTAGTGAAATAACGGCTAGGATTGAGCATGATGTAGTTATTACCAGAAAAATTGGTACTTTTTTTCCTTCAAACACTTTGATTATTCCTCACGATCAGACACTTGGCAACTGAGTTCTTGTCAGTTGGTTTGTTGAGTTACATACCTAGTAGAGAAACTAGAACAACTGTTTTGTACTTGCACTGTACTAATTGCAGAGTCAAATACTTTGAATAGTATTTAAATACAAATACTTTCTTAGATGTAGTATTTCAATTAGAAATACAAATTCTTTAGAATTGCATTACAAGTACAATAGCTAAAGTGTTACGTGGGAAAATAAATTACACCTGACAAACATTAGTTCTTCAAATGTTTTTCCCTTTTGAAGAAACTTAGAGACACAAGTATGCCCTTTATTCGTATACATTCAGTTAATTTTCACAATAGGAGGTGGAGCTTTAGTTATTGCAATATAATTATGCCAGCATGAACCAAGCAATACTTAATTCTGTACTTTCCAGAACTAAACAATAGAATGAATCTGTCCAATAGAAATATGTTCAGGAAATCTTTTATTTTCTACTTTCTACTATTACAAAAGCTCGCATTCTTACCTTATGATTTTTTAAATACAGCTTAAATACAAATACTCATGCATTTGACCCCAACCCTGACTAATTATTGCTTGTTTTGTATTTTGTGATTTTTTTTTTCCCCACAGGAATTCTACTCCTTTGCCCCAGGACATTGATTCTGTATTCAGCTTAGCCCAGGCTCAAGATAAAATAGATATATTGCAAGAAACTGTATGGTCTATGGAGGGAGAGTTAGAAGGCAAGGACACAGTCATCCAAACTCTCAGACAGATCCTACCTGAGTGCCAGCAAAAGGAACGGCAGCATCTAGAGTTCAGGAAAACTCTGGGTGAAGATCAGATTGCCAAAGCACAGCGTGTGGTGAGTCATTGACTACAATGTGAGCAATATTTTATCAGGATATAGCCATTCATGACTGAAATATTACTCAAGTATTCTCTGTTTATACAGTAAAATTTGATTTACACTTTGTGACGTTTTGAGTTCTTGTTAAATTCCTCAGAGAATACTTCTGTAATCAACATTATTTTATTTAGCAGAGGTGTGTGAAACACTCCCTGTCCAGCTGACATTTTCTGGCTCATTTATACATAGAGAGAGATACTCGGAATTGTGTAGCCTAAACTCTAATTTTCCTCAAACAAAGACTCAATGATTTTATTTATTTATTTTTAGTGTGAGAAGATCAGAAAAAGGCGTTCTTCGTTGTTTGGTACTTTCCATCTGGCAAACTCCTCCGCACTGGAGGAGGCAGGACTACAAATTACCAAAGCTGTGTAAGTGATGTTATTGTGTAGTGTGGATATTATAATGGAGCAGTGTTTAGCCCTGTTTCTGTCCTGATATATCCTCTGTGTTATTTGTGTACATATCATTTCATAATTTCTCATGTCACATCCTATTTGTAGTCCCAGGAACAATGATGTAAATGTAGGCACTGCTTCATATGCTCACTCCAGGAGTTTACCTTGTTTTATATATTGATTTCTTCCAGGAACAAAATGCAGTTCATTTCAGAATGCTTTGAGGAGCATCACAAACGATGGAGCAAAGTAGGACAAATGACGGGTTTCACTCACTCCCCCAGAGACCTGACCCCACTGGGCACGGACCAGCCCACTGTCTTCTCCATCCCACGTAGACACTACTCCATGAGACTACCTGACTCAGCCTTGTCCACCTACAGCATGTCAAGTCTAACTTCTCGACCTCGATCTTTACGGCAATCCAGGTACAGCAGAAACAGTGCGGGTACCTTGAGCAATGGATCCAGGAACTCTGACCCCTTTGGAATTCCTCCTCACCAGCTACCCTCTTTGGAGGAAAAAGATTCAGAGAATGGCCACCAAAGTCCTAACAAAGACTGTGGTTTTGCCTCTGATACTACATCTGTTGAAGAGTCACCAGTAGCAACACCACAAATTTCTCGATCTTCAGTTGGCTCCCGGTCTATCGGACGATCCAATTCTAACCCTACCTCTCATTCACACGCTTTCCAACAGTCAACTCCTGAGGCAAAGAGAGAAGAACGAAGCACTTCAGAAAGTGGCCGGGAGAGTGCTAATGGTCCTGACAAAAGTGGCATTAGGAAATTTCGTAGTAGGGAACGGATCAAAAAGAGACCAGGAGCAGCCGAGCCTGTAGCAGCACAGTTGATGAAAGATACAGAAGATAGTACTGATAGTAGTTCAGTACACTCTGTCACTCAGCCAATGACCAGGGGCTCATGCAAAAGCCTCAACAAGGTCTCTCTCAGTTCAGAAGTGTAGTCAACCAAATCTAGTTCAATCAGCAGAATTATTTTTTGTACCTCATCATTTCAGCTTGCATTATTTATAATACTGTATGTGTTATGGTTGATTTATTGGACATGAAGTAATAGTTTGTTTGTTTTTTAAGTGTAACGGAGGTATATATAATTGTAGGTATATATAATTGTATACTCTAAAAGGTGAACATGTGTTTACCCCTATTCCGTTTGCCATGACTAGACTGTTACATTGCTAGCAGATTTCTTAACCAAAGAGATATTCATTGTTGTTTACCGGTCAGGTTTTGCACATGCATCATCATGCGCACAGCCCCCCCACACGTCAACGAAATTCACGAATTGTTTGGGCATTAATTCTTGCAGCAAACATGGAGTCAAGTTCTTCCCGGTCCTCTTACGACTACAGAGAGAGTTCCGGAGAATATTCGGATTCCAGATCAGAGCATTCTTCCGAGGACGAGTTGAAGGAAAGCACAGATCACTTTTATGTGACCAAAGAATCGCAGGAGACCCAGCCGGACAGAAAGTGCAGCTATGTTGGCATGCGAGATCTATCAGATCTGGATAAAATTCAAGAGCAAGATATTGTGGCACCCGATGGAACTGTCCTGGGTGTTAGGAATAGAGTCAGAGCTGGTACGGCTCACTTCGAGGACAGAGAAGCTTTGGAAAAGGCAAGCCGTTGTTGCACACTTCCAAAAGGGGGTGGGGCTGCTTTAGCTGTGTGTTGCTGCGTTTTATTACTATGCTTTGTTTTTGTACGCAGAAAGCCAAAGAAGAAGGTAGGATAATCCTGTATCTGACTACTTTTAGAGGAGTTAGGAGCACATTTGAAGACTGCAAGTATGTTAGGGCAGTCTTGCATAACTTCAGAGTTCAGGTTGAGGAAAGAGATGTATACGTGAACAAGTTCTTTCATAGAGAGTTAGAAGACAGACTGCAGGAATATGAGATAGATCAACTGCCACTACCACAGGTGTTCATCAGTGGACAACACATAGGGGTCAGTTGCAACACACAAAGCAAATAAAAAAACAACAACAACATTGCATGAAAAAAATGTATAATATTGTATATATATATATATATGCATGGACACAGGACAATTACAAGTGCTTTTCTTGAACAAATTCTGAACAATCACAACCCAACTAATTGCCAACACTGACATACTCATTACTTTCTATTGGTAAAGGGTTTCCTGGTAAAGACAGATCACATAATGTGTTACTTTACACTAATGTAGGGTAGAGAAGAGCTAGAAGAGCTGAATGAAACAGGTGAACTGCGGTGTCTCCTTGAAAGTTTTAAAGTAAGTTTTATTTATGCTAAAAATTAGAATGTGCTGTAAAACAAAGTTAGTGCAAAGCATAATTATGAGTGACTTCACTAGAATTAACTGAACGGGCGTCTATAGGCTTCAAAAAACGAGCCACTTCCACTGTATTCATGGAAACACCAGAATCTGAAACTCCACCCATGACAACTAATTGCCTTTTGCGGGCAATTCCTACAGCTAGACAGTCTGAGCGAAGCATGTTCATGTAGCTGACGATGTACCAGCGGCCATTCCAGCTGCTATACTGATACACTGCATTGGTCGTTCTCTTGCTCTCCATGAGTTTCCCGCCAACTGCATACAGGTCGCCATTGACGACAACCAGTGTGCTAGAGTACACTGGTATCTTGTCATTGACCCAAAAATTCGGGAAGGAGTTGCTTTGAAACCCGAACCATGTCTTTCTGGCAGACTCCAATAGGCTTTTCAAGTAGCAGGAGAATATTTTGAAGTTGTAACCTGCAATCCAAACTTTGTCTCTGCTAATGCATCCAGAGAGACAAGCAGCAGGCTCAGGCAAGCTTGAGACACTAAGCCATTCATGCTTCTCTATATCCAAAACCTCAACAGTATCGAGTATCTCTTTATTCTTGCCCATTCCTCCAGCAACAATGACATGTGTCTCGCAAGAGGCTAGGATCACGTCATATCGGCTAGTCGGCATCGACGGTGAGACTTCCTTCCAATTGCCTTTCTCTAAACAGAAGAGTTTGTCCGACGGCAAATATCCTTTACAGCCACCGATAGTGACGACTTCTTGGCCTACCACAGCTAGAACAGACAGCGCCATGGGTGTCTCCTTCAACCTGGACCATTCTAGGGACACATGCTGAAATTTGTACAGAGTTCTTCTTTGCGAACCGGTGAGAAGGTAGATGCAGTTGTTGAGGTAGACGGCATCAGCTGTCCTGGACACAGGATGTGGAGTAGATGTGGACTTAAGAGAACATATGATATTCAATTCTTTAGACTTGTCTGGAATGGGTGCTGTAGTGGGTGTGGTCTCAGCATGAGGAATAGGGTATACGTCCGAGGGATTGACTGAAAAGAAGTCTTCATTGTTAGGTAAGGCTGGCATGGAATTAGGTCTTGGATTTTCTATTCGATCTACTTCAGGACTTGGGCCAATTATAGTTGAGTTGCTCAATGGTTTTGCTTCAGGCTCATTTTTAGCGTCTTTTTTAATTGAATTTTCTTCAAGTTTTTCTCCATTTTTAACGTATGGTCTGTCTTTTGCATTTTCAAGGTCTCGGCACAGTTGTACTGAGTTTGGTCGTTTCTTCCAGTCATCTTTGAGGCATGCCAGGACAGTAGGAAGCAGAGGGTGTTTATTGTCTATGAGAGATATGTGGTTCTGTCGAGCTCCTATTTCTTGATCAGACTTCAACAACCCTAAAAGACCAGATGCCTTCTCATTTGGTGCCGGGAAACATCTAGTCAGTATTTGCACCAACAATACTCCAAAGGAAAAAATGTCGATTTCAATGACGAGTTTGGGGTCATCAGTCTTGACCTCTGGTGGCATGTACGAGGCATTCCCTGGGTTCTTCGTGTTAGCTCCAAAATGGCAGCCATTGAATATTTTAGCCATACCAAAGTCGGCAATCTTTGCTCTCAGACTCCCCAGCATCAAGACATTGTTGCTAGAGAGGTCTCTATGTATGATGTCATTGTAGTGGAGGAAGGACAGGCCCAGAGCTATGTCATAGCTGATCCTGGTCTCAGTCTCATAAGGCAGAGGTTGCTGGTGATGGCTGTCGAGAAAATCTGTCAGACTCTCATCCAAAAGTTCCATGATGAGAACAGGAAGGTTAGTTTTAGCATAGATTAACGAGGGAGAGGGATTAGAAACGGAAGCAATCTCGAATTGGAGCCGTGTTATGGGGGGCGGAGTCACAGGCACAAGGTAGGAAGGCTTCAGACGCGCGTGTGATGCTATCACATTGACTTAGCTTGAGGTTGTGTTCAGATGGCTTCTGCCATAGTACGCACTTCTATTCACTCTGCTATACAGAACACCCCTTCTCAG
>WLWI01001488.1_pt1 | contig 20318 bp, 20 predicted proteins | sample 6701501 | NCBI WGS metagenome assembly WLWI01 (sample SAMN12718690, study PRJNA515312) | sponge metagenome | isolation source: marine sponge | host: Mycale hentscheli | place: New Zealand: South Island, Marlborough, Capsize Point | collected 2014-11-01 | reverse complement strand
TGGAGTACCAAACTGAATACACTCAAATATTCTATCATTTTTGTGATGTACCTGTTTTCATACACAAAAGCCATAAAAAGCTTCTCTGTTCACAAAATTTATAACAGATTGCTCAGTTCAAAATAAACCACACCCTAAATACATATCAAAAAATTCTTCCTGAATGTAAACAGATGTGTGCAAAAACACTTTCTCTTACCTCTATGATCGATGAAACCATACTTCCAACGTTACTAGTGTGCTTAGTACTTTGTTATTTTTAAGTCGGGGACAGCTCCTTAGCGTACTCTATCGTTCGATAATACTGTCCCCAAGGCAATCTTCAAACGTTCATCTTCTTTCTCTCGTTTAGTGTTACCCTCCCACCAAGCAATCAATCCTCTGTGTCTCACGTGCGCCCGTGACCGCATTACGTAAGGCGCAATTAAAATTTTTATTCGCGTGTAATCGGTTAAGCAAAGCTGTACTGAAGGAGATCACTACTCTCTGTGACAACTTTTCCAGACTGTCGAAAAGTTAATGTCAATACATAGTGTCACTGTTTCTGTCGCTCGCTCGCCAATAATACTCCATCGTTTTTATCTCATTTTAGGTCTCTTAAACATTTTTACTCCACCGTGCACATGCTTACAAAAAAAAATATATAAAGTTAATATTCAGTAATAATAATAAGTTTTAGCAGCCAATATAATATATACATACAGTATAATGAAATTAACCCAGACGTTTTTAAATAGCAGATACCACTCAGTATATATAATTGAATTTAGTTGTTTGGCTAGCTGGCTCACCGTCACTGCTCTGCTGAGTGAACCACTGGTGTTTTTTACTGTCTGTTATCATCTGAAACTGTTTTATGTATACTATTTGGCTAATTTCAAATTATTTACAAGCAGTGTAAGTTATAGAGTCGACATTAGTTGTGATAATTTTCTTTTAAATTTGCACCAAGTAAAAGAAAACTATGTGTATTGTTCCTCAAACATATCTGAGGAGCTCCTGAGGCTTTTATTACGATTGTTATTATTATTATGTTGTTGTTTTTTTTGTTCTGTTTTTCCTGTTACCTCTTCTGGTGCCTACACTTAATTGTTTGTTTTAAAATCAGTGTGTTTATATTACAAGGATACATTTGTTTTCACTGTTATGTAAATGTGTCTGTAGGTCGAGAAGTTGCGATGTATTGTGCAAGTCATATGCCAGATATCATTCATTCATGTAATTGTGGTAATATTGAGCAGGCTTTGAAGGATGCTTTCATGAAATGTGACAGAATGGTAATAGAGGAGGAAGCAGTGCAAGAGATGAAGACTTATGATGAGGATGAGATTCCTGAAAATGAGTAAGTTTGAAGTGTGCAACAGGAAGAAGCTGTATGACCATCACTATAATAATACGCCTAGAATAACTGCTCTTGTGATGAAAAGATGTATAAAAAGAATTTCTAATGCAAGTTTTCACCCCCAAAATTATCACAGAATCACGTGTGGGTGGGTGGATTGATTCAAGGGAGTGTAAGGAGGTGGCTGCATGTATCCAAATTAGAGGGGGGTTTTGTCATTTCTTGGAGTTTTTTTTGTTTTTTGTTTTTGTTTTTTAATGTTCTTATATTGAAGGAATGACATGGAGTCCAAGGAAGATTTGGACAACTTGTTGGAAGAGTCATCCATGCCTTTGCAGACTCTGTTGAGCAGATATGGAGGAACTCCTGCACTGGAAAATAGAAGAGGTAGTGAGAAACTCTTTGATCTTGGCAGTGGTAAAAATAGATTTGATCATGCTTTGTTTGTAGAGGAAGAACGTGAAACCCTAAAGCGGCAGGGAATAAGTTCCATCCTCAAGGTCAGAGTACATTCTGTGTGAGATATGGTATCATATTGGTAGCCACAGTGGCCGTGGGTGGTCGTGAACTTTTCTCTACTCTGATGTTCTAAGGAATGTACTTAAAGAGAAATCTTACATAATTTACTAATTGTGATCACCCAGTGATGTAATTGTTGCACAATTGTAGATGTCTTGCATATCTGTGTTTATTTGGTCTCAGCAGAAAGATGACTAATGTAGAGAATACCAATTTATTTTGACTTGTGAGCAATCTGTAATAGAAGTTATAATCTAACCATGCAACATACCTAATCTAGTGTGAACACTGTGCCATGAAGGGAGGGGGTTGAGACAGAATGGAGAGTGGAAGCCTAGGTTATAGCACTCCCTAGTAGTATTTGGTCAGTTGTTGTTAGGTGTGTACAGTGTGCATGGTATTCAATCTGCCCTGTACCTTAACCCTTTTATCCCTACATATGTTTTTTGAAGTGCTCTACTCAATTAAGAAAACTTTTTACCTTTTCTTCACTTCTAAATGCCCATCAACAAATAACTATAGCCTTTTTCTACCATTAATAGCCAAAGATTCAGGTAGCTAGCTAAGCGCTAACAGGAGTTTAATTCAGCCACTTCCGTAATGTGCTAACATATACCAGCAATGGTCTACAGTACAGGAGGTCAGTGTAGTATCTACATATAAATAACTGATGTTGCAATTGTAGTGAGTCCTCTATTCAAAAACTCATTTACCGGTGTCAGTAGTTCCAAGCTTGCTGCTGCAATGAAAAGCAGTCATTTATGCATGTGATGGTACCAAGTGTTACACAGCAATATTTCAGTCCTGTTATCTGATAAATAACATTCCAAAATAATTATTTCAGCCAATGACAAGACATTCTAAATGAAAGCCAAGTACATGTATGTTAATGCCTTTGAGTCTAATGGATCAATTCTGCATTGAGTATATTTTTGAATTATTATACAATGTTATTGTGGTTGTTATTGTTGTTTATTAGTTGTTAGTAAATTCTGAAGTGGAGTTTGACTCATCCAGTGAAGATGGGGAGGAAGAAGAAGAGGGAGATGATGAAGAGGAAGGGAATGAAGATGCAGAGGAAGAAGACTGTTTGAAGAAGGAAAACAATCCTGAGGAAAATAACAATAACAGAATAGAAGGTGCACCAGAAAGCATAGAAGTTGTGGCAGGTACTTCACTTTACTAAGGTTGTAGTCAAGTACATGATCTCTCTGGCATGATATTTTTCAGATTCTGTAAGTGAAGAGAACAGAGCTGATGAGCAAGTGTCTTCAACAACACAAGAAGAAGAGGAACAAGTACCACCAAGGAAACCATGTGAATCTTTAGCTTCACATAACTCAAGTGTAACGACAGAAGGTAACTCTTTGCCTAGCAAAAGTTCCAGTAAAATGACTCAAGATAACTTACCTGATTCATCAAACTCTGCATCTAATGATGCAACCACAAGTCGTAAGAGCATTCCAGAACGGTCACTTAAAAGGGAGGAATCAACCAACAAGTTTAATCTATTGGATCTGCTGACATCTGGACCCCTGGAATCTAGCCCTACCAGAAAATCCAGAAAGCGTGAATATCCTGAAGATGAGGATATGGAAGAGAGTAGTCCCAAAAAATCCAATCCAAGGTCTTTGGCCAAGCAAGGCTATCGTAGTGGAACTACAGCAGTTGTAGGAATATTGAGAGAAAAGAAATTCATAGTGGCTAATGCTGGAGATTCTAAATGTGTTCTCTCTTCTAGAGGTGGGTGGGACTCATTAAGCGGTACCTAATGGTTATGTTTTTACATTTGTTTGTGGTTGTTTTGTTGTATATGTATAGTTTTTGCTGTTTGTTTTTATATTTGTTTGTGGTTGTTTAGTTGTACATGTATAGTTGTTTTGTTGTTGTTGTTTGTTTGTTTGTTGTTGTTGGGTTTTTTTGTTTGTTTTGTTTTTGTTTAGATTTTCGTCTAACTGCTTGTAGAGTCAACAATCTATACATGGCATTGCGTTTAGCATGTGACAAGTGTGTATTTACCATGATGAAAAGTAATGTGTGTACATATGTGTCTTTGTCTCCACAGTTTTCCCATAATTTTTAGGGGTCCTCAGCAAACATACTTATGGTGGTTATCAATAGTCTCTTGGCCATTCTGTCAGACTGCAGCCATCTAAGCTTTGTAAATGTCAAACAATCTAACAACCATTTGTTATTTCTTGTTTAGGTAGGGCCGTAGATATGTCTGTGGACCATAAACCCACAGATGAAGTGGAACTGCTAAGAATAGAGAATGCTGGAGGCCAAGTTGGACCAGATGAAAGAGTAAATGGCGGTCTTAATCTCTCTAGAGCTATAGGTAAAATTATGTGGTGGTAATATCTAAACTAGTTTCGGTATAAATGTGATGTTTCAATATTTTAACTTTTTTTTTCTTTTGCCATCTTGGTTTAATAAATATTGATGCCCAGAAATACCTAAGGAATAGTAAGCTTTGTTATTTCTATGCTACATAATTAGTTATAATGTATTTTTTCTGGCTTTATAATTTAGGTGACCATTTCTATAAAGAAAACTTTGCATTGTCTTTGGAGGATCAGATGATTTCTGCAATGCCAGACATCAAGTCTGTTCTACTGACCAATGATGAAGAATTCATTGTTTTTGCATGTGACGGAATTTGGTAAGTGAGACACAATATTGTCATCCACTGATACATTCCCAGCCTTTTTCGAGTTCTAATGAACTTTAGATGTTGGTTTTATTGTTATTCAATAGTGTATTATAAAACTTCAATTTCCATTTTTCTAGAAAAATCATTATTTTGTGATGTAGGAATTCATTAACTAGTCAAGAAGTTGTGGACTTTGTGCACAGTAGACTAGATCTTACTAAAAGAAACCAGGGGAATCCTAAATCTGAAGACCTCATCAGGATATGTGAAAGTGTAAGTTAGTCTATGAACATACTTCCCTAATATAAGTTCCGTAAGGTACTCTGAAATCTCTTTGTCCCCTCAGCTTACATGCACTTGAGGATCTATTTGTTGTTAGCTAATCTCTAAGACAGTAGTTTTTATTTTAAGTTCTGATAATTTTAGCAGACTAGAATACTCAATGGTTATAATGTACCAAGGTTTTAGTTTGACAAAGGTAATGCTGCACTAACTATTGTAAATTGTGCATCTAAATTTACCGCAGTGGTCGCTGTCTCCTCTTACTTTCTTGACTAATAGGAATTGAACTTAGCTTGCAATGCTGACCTATAAATTTTTATACATGATCACATCTCAAATTTAAGAGTCTCAGGTATCTGTTCCCATTTTCAAATGACCTTGTGAAGAAGTCTAGCGTTTGTGGCCAAGGCAGCAGTTGTTTCATCTGATTCTTTTAAGCTAATTAAATACCTTTGCCAGCAAGTTGTCATTTCCTTGGCTTTTGCCATCATCTGCAGAATAGGGCAGAGTAGGACAAAGTTCTTATTGTATAGTAGCTTGACCTAGTTTCTGTTGATGTCGTCTTTGGTATATTGGACTCCCTGTTGGCAGTGTCTCAGATAGAATGTCGATCCGCAAGTAGGGTCAGCTCCACCCATCATTTGCAGACATTGGGGATAGAGTGAGCCTATATCTGTATTTTATCATTTAGAATGTCAATCATCACTAAAGGAGGCAGCAAACCTAGAGGTATTAAGCCAAGTGGACCACCTCCATGGCATAGTGACATGACAATCTTCATTACTTTCCTTCTGCTATTTCCTTGTTTATCTAGGGAACAATAAGGTACCGACTTACCAGCTGCTCCGGTGTCTATTCTATTGGTAGTCCCAGCTGAGACCACCACCACTTACAGTAACCAAGGCCTCTGAGAACTTCAATGGGAAGACTCACCATTGGGTTAGCAGCCTGGGTGCAGGCATTATTGTCCATTAATAACTAGAAACACTAGTGATCATGTACAACACACCATGTGCACTATGGTGAGCTTCATTGCAAGTTACTGCGGCAGTTTTCACCATGAAGCATTCATGAGATCATTTACCAAAAAAAAAACTTTCTTTACTCTACCTCCCTCCCATAGCAACTAAGCCCCGTTAACCACATTTAACTATGTTAAACTACCTGTATAGAAGTGCCTTGAATATTTATGCTGTCATACAGTCCACATGCTATATCCAAGGTTAATCCTGTACCATAAGTTTGTAGTACCTTCAGATACGGACAACTCAAGATTCTCAGGTCATCTTACTTTATGTCATCAGAAAATTATGACAGTGCCCAGATGAGCCTGTTTTAACCCAGCCGTAACTACCATACAGCAGTTTGAAGTAATGCCTCAGAAAAATCACTGTTTATTCTCGTCTGCATTGCCTCACTCAAACACTAAAGCCTCAAGTTATTTTTTAACTCCGTGCGGTGGTATCTCTAAGGCTACGGTGCAAACATTGAGGTAGCTTTCGGCATCTGAGTTTTGGCTTACTTCAAAATGGCAAGTGGGTGGTCAATTGTTGCGGTAGTACACTTGGATTAACAGCAACGTCAGCATTTTTTATGGTGAATATGTAAACCAAAAGGTGTCCTGCAAAAATAAAATCTTGCCTTTGTTCATTATTAAAAGTTCATGAACATTTTATCTAAAGCTGTGGTATATTCGCTCATCATGATTAAGGGCAATTTTCCATTGAAGGCACAATGTCATCATATAGTACATTCGGTCATTTAAAAATTATTTTATTTGGTTAAGGGTGGTGGTACACGCACTTTGGTTGCTATGGTCGAATTTGAACATGGGGCCATTTTTATTTCATGCAAGCAACCAATAATGGAATACCTGACAGACCAAGAGTGAAAACAGCTATAGTATGTCCAAGTTGAGTTGGCCGCAAGAAAAAGTTGAATAACTTTAGAACGGAAGCAGCTATGCATCCGGGGTTTGTACCATTGGAAAGCTCATGCTGAAGCGGTTAAAAATATTTCCTCAGTATACTCCAAAACCGGAGACAAAGTGCTATTCCAAAACTCAATACAAAAGTCTATGGGAATAGAAAAACCCACAGGTTTCCCGCTCAAAACGCGCCCGCTTTTAGTCACGCGGTATGGCTCAATTGATCGCGCGGACTGTCTTCATTAAGAATTTTGTAAACAATGAGCGACTTCTTCTCAGATTGCTGCGTTTCTATTAGCTTAGGTTGCGAGTGTGGAAACAGGATAGAAGGAGTGTTCTGTTGTCGCAGAGGGTACAGGACCACCTGATAGGATGTTCAAGTTGGTAAGATTATTTGTCTACCTGTTCAATAACAAATGCCGTATAGCCAATACATTTCAGAGTGATATAGCTATCATTTAACTAGCAACTTGTAATACAGCCATACTTAAGCTGTTTGCCTTTAAATTGTGTGCTTATCAAAGCCGTGTTTATGCCAATTCCCTGTCTTCACTACTATAGATGCCGTTTATTGTAAGGATTAGGACCAACTCAGGCAGCACTCCACCTTCAACTCGGATCACAACTATATTTTGTATATGTGTACTACTTAAATTCTATCATTTCATCAATTTTCATATACATTATAAATAAATGAAACAATTGATAATTTTATTTAACAAGAAAGTCTAGTAACTTTAGCTACAAGTTAACAGTGCTGTACTGCTGAATCCTGTGAATATCAGAATATTTCTTGGGACACAGTTGGTATAATCGACTGATTTTAATCTTGTCTCTTTGGAAGAACGCCCCACCAGTTTGCATTTTCCATCTGCTGTACATTATCTGCGCGTAAGAAACAAATATAATTGAAAACAGACAAATTGAGCTGTACAGCGCCCGAAAAACTCCATAAACTTCACTAAATTTCTTTCTTTCAACAGTTACAGTATTAATGCGCACCTGTGTTACCGCCCCTTTTTCAGGTGCACCGTTGACGTTTGCGCACTTAATTGACTTGGATTCACATGACTAAATTGCTTCCTGTAAAGTAGTAAATGCATTCCTCAATTACCGCGCTTGCGGTCGTGCCAACTCAACTTGAACATACTTTAGTATTGACAGTCACAGAAAGTTCTACAGCTTCTTCAAGATCTGATTTGGAGGACCTAAATCACAAGAACAGTTGGAGTTCAACAGCTAATTTTTTATAGGGGGATATAAAAATGAATAGTTTACAATTCTATAGCGCAAAAGCTACAACTATGCTCTTACCTTTTATTCTATTCGCTTTTATTTTGGTCACAAATAGTCAATATTCTTCAGAACAAATGTCTTTCTATAGGATTATCAGGTGTGGTGAATATGTGTACCTAATTTAAGCACCCTACTCAACAATTCCGTTTTGGGGCCCAGTAGTTTATTTAGGGTCGCATTTAGTGTAAGCCCGCTTTTTACCCTGGAATTCTGGCTAATTAGCTCCCTTAAATTTTCCATATTCTTACAGTTCACTCTTGCAGCTTATTTGTAGAATTTGTGTATATACTTTGGGGCCCCTAAAGTATTGCTGTGGCTAAGCTACGTAGTAGTGTTAATTTCTTGGATTTTCTTTCTTTCTTTTTTTAAATGTTGTGTATGCAGCTATGTGACTCGTGCCTTGCTGAAAGTACGGACAATGACGGTGTAGGATGTGACAACATGACTTGCATCATCATATATTTAGCAAGATAGTGCATATTAATTTTTTAATATTATTATTATTTGTTTTTGTTTGGCACATACCAATGCTATACATCACATTACATATTTATATTGAATAGTGTGGTAACAAGTGAGAAATAGCAATAATTATGGCTGCATTCTAGCAGTGCAGAGTGGCAAGCAAACTATGTACTGTTTTTCGCTCTACTGTAATATAGGTTTGGTAGACACTATTCTGGCAAGGGGTTATAAAGTTTGCTACTTTCCATAAATTGATCCAAAACATAGAGTTGTGTCGTAGATTTTCATTTTGCTACTCTATTCCTGGTACAACCTTCTTGGCTAATGGCTATCGTTTATCAGTTATCAATAGAAACATCAACCATTATAGAAGATCAAAAAGTATGAATTCCATCACAGAAAATGAATCAAGGTACAGCATGATTTAGTTTCTCTAAGTACTTGGCTCCAGCCGTCTACTATTACAGGTATTAGAATATTAATGATTATCAAGGTAATTAATAAATCCCAAACGTATTTAAGTTAGCATATAATTGTCTCATTGGCTAAATTGTCACAAGTGATCTGTATAGCAGGATTATACATTGTTCTTACACAGCTACATCTTTGTTGGTTACTTCATGTGGACCTGTTGTACTGAAAAGGAACCACTACTATCCATATCTAACATGTGATTTTTCATATTTTATTTAATATTTCTCTCACTTATCAATCATAGAATAATAAAGTACAAAAATTGGTAAGGTATAGTATTAAAGATGGTGGCTATGTACATCAATTAACACTCCTAGCCTAATAATTCAACTCTGCGAGATGTTTGAACAATTTTGAATGTTTGGAAGATACTCGTGGAACAAAGCATTGTTTTAATTTCGTACATAAATTCATGGGAGTAAAAGTGTACTACTTTTTCTTTTTCTTTTTTAAGTTTAAAATTTTAAAATATGGACTTTGCTCCATTACAGCCGTTTTATTCTTTTTGAGTAGTTTGAAGTCAGTACACTATGCATAGCTTGTACCGGAGGTTTAACTATCATGAAGTAACTATAGTTCACATGTTCCCACTCTTATATTTATACAATATGCATGGTTAAAATTATATTGCAGTATTACAAAATAAAATCATTGAAAACATTCCAGAATAAAAACCATTGAAAATATTTACAAAATGAAAATCAGTGAAAATAATTATACAGAATAAAAACCATTAAAAATATTTACAAAATGAAAATCATTGAAAATAGTTACAGAATAAAAACCATTGAAAATATTTACAAAATAAAAATCATTGAAAATAATTACAAAATAAAACAAATAGCTTTTTTAATGTCAAAAAAAAATGTTTCACAGCTTTCAATGTTTAGTAGAAATCTTCAAATTCAAGGTCAGAATTAAAGTCTGTGTCATAATCTTCATAGTCATCATCATCAAAGTCATCGTCAAAGCCAAAATTTTCCTTCACATAATCATCATCCATATCTATATCGGTCATTTGAGTATGCAACGGTGGATCTCCACTCAGAGTAGATATTGTATCACATTTTTCTGGCTCTGAACTATCACTTTTCTCTGGAACAAGTTCGAAATACGACCTTTTTAGTCTAAACAAAACATGAGGAGGTAGTTGGGAATCAAATTCTTCAGTTTTTTGTGATGTATCATTATCTGCATTACTGTTTATGAATACTGTAGTGTCTTTGTCAATAGTTGTTGAATCATTTGCTGGACTTAGTCTCATTTCAGACATTTCCAGTGGTGCCTCACTGCTGGTAAATTCGCTCACATTGCTACGATAAGTGGAAGCCACTGCTCTTCTCACTGTGGCACTGGACATGTTTTTACCAGAAATGAAAGTGCTTCCAGTTCGCCCAGTAGCAATTCTCTTGTTTCTGCTGGCAACTGATGAAGGAGCTGCTCCTTTCTTTGTGCCTTTGTATCTGTAGCAAGACAATAACTTTTTCCACTCCTCACGCGAGTCTGTGCCAATGATACAGAAAGAAATGAAAAGCATAAATCCTTGACTGGTAACTGCTATTACAAATGGCCACTGAAATACTGTTGCAGCTCTGTCAATACTCAGTGCTCCAAATAACCAAGATAATCCAAACATTAACATTACACTGGCCAGACTAATGAGAGTTTTTACTGTGTTGCTAGTTTTCTTGTCATCTGCTCCCTTAGCTGTCTTTCTCTTGCTGTGCTTGATCAAAACTCTTGCAACCAATACAAATACAACCACATTGAAAATCAGTACAGAGAACAGAGGTACTAGAAATATCCCGTAACGAAGCCTGTTGTCACTAATGAAACAACTAAAGAAAATATAATATAAAATAAGTAACATATTGCTGCTATTTAAGAAACATACTTTCCATTCCCATCCTCATTAGAGGTGATAAGGTAGTTGTTGCCTGTTGCTAGAGTTATAAGGCCAATGGCAGGGAATACCAATGGTACACCTAAAAGAACAAAATGTAAATACATGTTTGTTACAGTCACAAGAAGGAGTCATGACAATTCTCAAATTAATAATACAAGAAATTTCAATTCTAATACAGTACAGTAATTGTAGTTAAATTATGAGCATTGTACAAGTAATAATTATTTAAATGCTTAAAAAGTGCTAAAATGTGGTGGTAATACAAGGACTTGGAGTATGTGACTTACCCCATGCTATCAAAGATATTGCAATAATAAAGGCTTTTGTTGTCTGTCCGAAAACAATTACTAGTTTTTTAAACATAAGAATGGCTTCAGCTCCCATCCAAAAAACTGCTGCAAGTGTGAAATACAAAATGATCATAGATGAAGTAGTGCAGGCTATTTCATTGCTGGTTCTGTTTATTCCAATCGTGAATGCAAGTAACATGAAGAAGAGAGCTATGCACAACTGTGCATGGAACTTGCTGGCATCTCTTACTCTAAGTTTCCTGTAGTGTTATAAAATAGGTAAAATTACATTATATAACTGAGCATGTTATTTTTCTTTTTATGCTAAACTTCTTGTGCATCTATAAACTTAATTAGTTTAAAATATTATCAAAACCCTAGTCTTTCTTTACTTTTATACAACTACCACAAAGAATATTATTATGTTCATGTATGATGTTTGTTTAATTAAAGACTTACTTGAAGAACAACATTGTGAAAACTGTCACTAACAATCCAAACATTGACAGTGATGACCCTATGATTGATATTATTCCAAGTACTTTGTTCACTAAAAGATCCTTTGGTGGATTTACGTTCTGAAAATATATATATTATAATATTTGCTAGTAATGTGTTTCAAATTAGTGAGCGAGCTGATGTAGGTATAAAAAAGCAAAAGCAAAACATTTGTCATATTTTTAATCTACTTTCTCATAATAAGCAAAATTTACTCTGAGAGAATTACAATTCTTAGAGTCCCAAAGGTCATAAATTTAGTGCCCTAAGCATAGCAAGGGTGCTGTTTAGGGTTTGATGGACCCTAAACACAGTAATTCAAGTTGGCTACACAATACCTAACTAATTTAGAGGAGCATATTGACAATTAAAGTAGTGAAATTACCTGATTACAATATAGTAACATTCATAACAATGCACTCTCAAAGGGACATTACATATAATTATGTATTATCCCTGCCTTCAATAGTGTCCATTCATGATGAGCTTAAAGCTTGCTAAAGGTAGTGTCAGTTTTAGTGGCTCTCTAGGATACTTGTAGGTTGCTACAATGTGTTGTATTTGGCAATTGGAAAGTTCACCTCTGCAAAGAGTGAATGTCTTTTTTAAACATCACATGCACTACTGGTATACTCCACATGCATCCTTATACAGAATCCCATTGGCTTATATTGGTAAAGCCCTGATAGTGTTTTGATTTGTTCACTGGCTAATTACATTAAAATACAAGCAGTTGCAGCATACTTAATGTAACTTAGTAGCTAGCTCTTTCACTTACAACCAATACAGCAAAATTTGTCAGATGAGTACAGTGACAGGTAATCATGCCATCAATATCGTCAATAAACTTGCAACCTTCACTGCTCCAATTTCCTCTACTTCTGTTGCCACTCAACTGTATTGCATTAAAGTCATAAGCTACACAGATCGGGTCAGAATAGTTCTATAAAACAAATAACACCTCTTTAATATTGGAATTCAACATGTTTATAATCCTTACCATGCCTGATATAGCTCGCATGCTTGAAAACTGTAAGACAATGGGCTGAGAAGTGTTTTTTACCTTTATGTCAGGTATGGATAGTCCCAAAACTTCACTATCAACAACATATTCATAGCTGTAATTTGATGAGTTTGGTGAGGAATAGTTCTGTGGTGGACTAAGTGGAAGCAGAGCAGATGTGTTGTACCAAGTCAAGAAATAAGGAAATCTTTCTCCACTCATATTAAAAACACTAGTAGGCAGAGTGATCATAGAATCACCTAAAATTTTATAATAAATTAAGGACCTAATATTATGACTTGTAATATTCAACTTACCAGATGGCATAAAAGATGGCATAACATATGTGCTGTTTAGGTTTATTTGAGTATCATTTATCTGTTAAACATATAAAAATTGATTTTATTGAGGGTAAAAATATACATATGAAATGGCAGTAATTTGACTACTCCGGTATATCATAAGATGAACACATTAAAATGTAGGTGGTGATAAATAGCTACAATTGGAATAAATTAATTACCTATACACATTGGGGTAACTGGCAATAACACTTAGCAAAAGCTAGAATTAGACAATAATAACCTAAACCAGACAGAAGCTTCACGCAGTAGCCAGTCTGCAATACGTGAAAGGTTCAGTGAAAAGGATTCCTCGGGGTGTATTATCGAAGATCGTCGAACATCGTTGAACATTAGTTACTTGAATATAATTGTTTACTTTTATTGTTTTTGTCAGTTTTTCCATTTTACCGATATGTTAAAGTTATATTCTACATTGACTTGAATGTAATTCTGGGCGAAGCTCATATTCTCTACTGCTCAGGTTATATACCAGAGCTGGTCCTTCAGTTTCAATTATCCTTGCCTGGGAGTTACGCCCCAGACATTTTTGGTCCTTCGAGCTGGATACTACTCCAAGTAAGAAGACTTACCAGTACCCTTTGCTCTCCATTTCGACTCTTCTAACTCCAGAAAGGTCAACTTCCCATTCAACAATATTCGTCCCTAAGTGGACATTTTCAACTCAACTCTCAGTGGTCATCCCACAGAACTATCGTCTTTCAACGACTCGCACTCGTTAGCTATTACTCATCTAGCTAATATGGCTACATCCATTCAAGACGAGATCAAAGTCAAACAATCTATAATCGACCTTGGAAAAATTCAAAGCAAACGCTCCTACCACGGAAGAATAATAATCCAAATTTATGACTCGTCTAAAGACATATTCACACTCCAGCTAGGAGTCATCGACCCTTCCGATCTCGACAAGAAGATTGCGGAACTCAACAAACATTTCCTCATCTACGAGGCAACCCAGGAATGGTTTGAAAAACTCTCAACAAAGAAATGTTCAACTGGGAAGACGAATCCTCTCATTCTCAAACAATACATAATGAGCAGCAAGCTATCATTGGAAAGTTTGAAACCCTTAGACAGCAAGTTCAGATGTATGACACTGGCTTAGTACCCCTAGAAGCCTGTGATACCTTATCAACTTCTACATCACTCGTTTTTCCCTTGGTGATTGCCGAACTAACATCGGTTAAAGGCCAAATTAACGATTACAAAATAACTCTGCACCCGTACGAAGATCACCCCAGGCTCGAAGAAATCAGACGGAAATTGGTAGCTCTTAGCAAAGAAGTCTACGACAAAATCGCCGTGGCTCAAGTGGTATCCAAAACAACGCCGGAGTCGTCAACTGCTGAAGACATCAAGCCGAGGACGTCTAAAGTCAAGGTGTCACTACCAACTTTCGACGGTTCTTCTCTTGACTGGAGACGATTCCACGATTTGTTTACGGCTATCATAGATAAAGATCCGACTTTGACAGATGGCGAGAAGTCATCACTCCTTATCAACGCTATGGACAATGAAGAAGCCAAGGAATTGGTCAAGGCTTCCACTCTGTCAACTCATCTCCATGGACTGAATGACTGCAAGGCTCTGTCAGGTCCCTGTATTCTAGCAGCACAATTGGAGGATCAATTTGGCAAGGAGTTGGCTCATCAGTGGTCACTAGCTTCTGAAGATTCAGATACTCCTCCAACTATTGAACAGATACTTGAGTTTGTCAAATCACGACTAAACACAGCTCCCAAGAAGCTCAACAATTCAACTTCTCAACAGAAGCATAACAAATCTGCTACAAAGCCAAGTCGAGCAGTTATAAAAGCAACTACTTCCAGTCCTGCACCAACCTGGGCTGGGATCAGAATAAAAGGTAAGCACTGAAAAGATGCAAGAAAATGCCTCAACCACCTCAGTCAGTCCCACAACACTAAAAACTGTCATTCATCCTTCAACTGTCGTCAGACATTGACAAACTAACACAACAACTACTGTGTCAACTGCCGGTAACGAATCAGCAGTAACTCAAATAAGTAATTCCATTCCAAAGGACACTAAAATCCTCATATTTCTGTTCCAAGATGTGGTTTCCTCACACAGCAATAGCCAAAGCAACTAATGGGGCTAATCAATGTAGAGCTAGAATCCTAATGGATCCATAGGCAGAAACTTCACTTATTTCAGAAAAGCTCACCTCTGATCTCAAGCTCCAACGCTACTCCAATCGTCTCCACATCGAGGAAATCACGGGAGGAGAGGTATCTAAATACTATGTTCAATTTAACCTTTGTTCTATTCATTTAGAGTCTAAAGAGAGGGTGACAGTGTCCTGCTACGTCATACCCAGGCTTCCATATCTCACTCCTCTTCTACATCCCGAGAGTATAGTCAAGAACAACTTTCTATGTGGAATGACTCCTTTGGCAGATCCAGCTCTTGGAGGAAAGTGGACATTTTGCTCAGTTCGGTTGATGTTAACCTCTGCACACTGGATGGCCGATCCATATCCGAGAATTGTACAACAGTCGCAACTGACACTATTTTTGGTTGGACGATCACTGGACAAGCCGAGACATCATTGAATGAAGTTGTACTCAAAAGTGCAAACGAAAGAAGATCCACTCCAGTCAAGTCTCAAGCAGCTCTGGGAAATTGAGCGAGTCCCAGAGACATCAAAATACTCCTCAGAAGACGAATTGGCTCTTCAACATTTTGAAGACTCTTATATAATTCAACCTGATGAATGCTACTCTGTCATTCTTCCGCGCCAGGAGAAATCTCCTAGCCTGGGAACATCCCGTAATACTGCTATGAGGCGTTTCATTCAAAATGAGCGTTCACTTCAATCAAAAGGAAAATTAGGAACCTTCAACGAAGTGATGCATGAATACCTGACATTAAATCACGCGGAATGTGTACCGGAAAATGAGCTCAATCGTCCCATTAATGAAGTTTTCTACTTGCCTATATAAGGTGTGACCAAAGAATCATCTATAACCACATTATGTGCAGTATTTGATGCTTCATCACATTCATCCACTAGTTACTCCTTGAATGACCTCCTTCTTACTGGTCCAAACCTCTATCCACTACTTGCTACCATCTTACAGAGATTTAAGCTTCACAAAATAGCCTACAGTGCAGACATAGGCAAAATGTTCAGAGAAATTGCTTTACAGGATCAGGACAAGGATCTTCACATGTTCTTATTCAGTGATACTGACAGGCATATCAATGATTACAGAATGTGCAGATTAACATTTGGAGTCAAATCATCTCTATTTATTGCTACTCGAGTGCTCCAACACATCGCAGAATCCCATCAGCAGTCCCATCCTTGAGCTTCCGAAGCTATTTTGAACTCATTTTACGTAGAAGATTTTCTGTCTGGTGCAGCCAACCTTCACGATGCTGACAGCATTCGCCAGGAACTCTGTGAACTGCTTCTCAAGGCTGGAATGACCTTCAGAAAGTGGCGGAGTAATTCTCCATTGTTCCTGTCAACAGTTTCAGAAAAGTTGAGAGAATCAGCTGATCTACATCTTCCTTCTCCTCTATCATCATCTAAAGCACTCTGGATGCATTGGGACGTAAGAAATGATAATTTTCATATTTCTGTACCTCAGATTGATGTAAACATACCAGTCACTAAAAGAATTATAGCTTCTGAGTGAGCTAAAGTGTTTGATACTCTAGGACTGTTTTCACCCTCTATTCTTCCTTCTAAAGTTATGTTGCAGGAATTGTGGAGACTCAAGCTAGATTGGGATCAGCCAGTACCCAACTCTCTTTCTCTCGATGGCAACAGTGGGCATCAAGCCTGCATTTAATCTCAACTCATGCTATTCCGAGATGTATAAAGCCATCAAACGAACCTTCTATTTCTCGATCACTGCACGGGTTCTCGGATGCTTCGACCACAGCTTATGGAGCAGCAGTGTACCTGAGAACAGTCCACGAAGATGCTACAATTACTGTCACTCTAATCACTTCCAAAGCCAGAGTAGCACCCCTGAAGGCTACAACTATTCCACAAATGGAACTTATTGCTGCTTATCTCTTAGCTAAGTTAATATCATCTGTGTCTTTTGACATAAATATTCCTATTTCACAGGTTCATGCGTGGACAGATTCCACTATCGTACTATGCTGGTTGAAGAAGACGCCTACCTCACTGAAGACCTTCGTCTCTCACAGAGTTACAGCACTCATTTCATCTTCTTTGTGGTGGTGGGAAGGACTGCCCTGGCTAAAACACACTCCAGTTCAATGGCCATCTTCAAACTACATAAATCCCAATCCAGTACCCGAACTTAAGGCTACAATAGCTATAGTAAAACCACCACCTCCAGTTAATCCATTGTGGTCAGAATTTTCGTCGCTCAACAAACTCGTCCAAGTAATAGCGTGGGTTCGAAGATTCTTTACTAACTCCAAACATCCACCTCAAAAGCGAATCCTTTCCAATACTCTCGAAAGCAAAGAGATCCAGTCAACCAAAACCTATTTATTGCAAATGTCATAAGAGGAGACTTATTCGGATGTGTTTGATAGTCTACGCAGTGGGAAAAGTCTGCCATAACTGCTGTGTGTTAGTGGCAGAGTTCAAGACACTACTTCACCTCAACTCCCCAAATCTCTGATCCTTCTTTCTCTTAAATCTCCTTTTACTCACTTATTTCTTTCTACCCTCCATGTCAATTGTAATCACCCTGGTGTGTGTTCTCTTTTATCTATAGTGGCTGAGACATACATGTATCATATTGCTGGGCTCCGAAATCATATCAACTTATCAGTCGGCAGTGTGCTACTTGTCAGAAGGCTTATGTACGACCTCTTGATCAAAAATTGGGATTATTACCAGCATCTCGCACCACACCAGCACCTCCCTTCTATCGAACGGGCATGGATTTTGTAGGACCTTTTACTGTACGACAAGGGTGTACGAGGAAGCCAATAGCTATCAAAACATATGCATGCTTATTTGTTTGCTTAACTACACCAGCTGTTCACATTGAGTTGTGTGCAGAACTCACTACCAAATAATTTCTTGCAGCACTTCGTTGTTTCAGTGCTAGACGAGGCACTCCACTTGAATTGTTCTCAGATAATGGCACTAACTTCATTGGAGCAAAGAAAGAGATTATGGAAGTGGTACAAAGCCTACTTCGAAGCAAATCAACTAAAATAGCTCTCTCCCACTTTGCTACAGAAACCTCAGTCCAATGGTATAACACTCATCCTCGAGCTCCGCACTTCGGTGGACTGTGGGAAGCTGGGGTTAAAGGAATGAAAACTATTCTCCAAAAGCTACTTGCTCCTCACCTTCTCATGTTTCACGAGCTAACTACTATATTGGCTGAAGCAGAATCTATACTAAACTCTCGATCACTCTGGCCATTGCACTCCACTGATTCTGAGAATCCCCTAGTCCTTACGGCAGGTCACTTTTTAATTGGAAGACCTCTGAAATCTCCTCCTACACCAGGAGCAGACTTGAAAACTGATGTATCGAAATTGAAACGATGGAACCTTGATTGCAACACGAATTATGGACTACCTGGAAAGCTAGATACCTACAATCACTTAATGCAAGGTCCAAGTGGCACAGAAAGACCTAAACCTCAAGGTTGGCGATATAGTCATGCTCAAAGATGATTTTCCCAGTCAGCAGCGATGACCCCTTGCCAAAGTTATCCAAGTCTTCTGGCGATGGTGATTTAGTTCGCACAGTCGACATACTCTGCAAAGGGAAGACTTACCGCGGAGCAATAAACCGACTAATCCTCATTACAGCGGATCAGCCCCCCCCCCCCCCCCAGTATGTCTGGGTCAAACCAGACAGAAGCTTCACGCAGTAGCCAGTCTGCAATATGTGAAAAGGTTCAGTGAAAAATATTCCTCGGGGTGTATTATCGAAGATCGTCGAACATCGTTGAACATTAGTTACTTGGATATAATTGTTTACTTTTATTGTTTTTGTCAGTGTTGCCATTTTTCCGATATGTTAAAGTTATATTCTACATAGACTTGTATTTAATTCTGGGCGAAGCTCATATTCTCTACTGCTCAGGTTATATACCAGAGCTGGTCTTTCAGTTTCAATTATCTAATATATAAATAGATACAGTAGTTCTTATCTGTACTTACGATCAACTAATACTGTTTTGCTAGACACTATTCAAAAATTTCCCCCTCTTATCATGTACTCTCTAATAACAAAGTTATCTGATGGCATAGATTATTTCTTACTTTCACACTTCCATGCAGTTAGCTGCTGATATAAATTAAAAACAGGCTGTTCACAAACATTTGTAAAATCATTTTTGTCTTGGCACGGTTTGCAGAGTACAAAAATTATGTCCGTGTATCAAAACTTTCAATAATACATAATTCAATTCTGATGTTACCTACAATAAATCCAATATCAATATACCAACATAGTTACTTACAACTTTAGCAGACACAGTGAGCTGATCCCGACTAAATTCAAATTCCATGAACTCTTCTTCTTGTACCAAGCTAGTGGTAACTGTTTCAAATGAATTGACCATGCTACAAAAAATTTAGTGTCATTTTAAAATATCATAGAGCTTAGTGAAACCCTGTTTAGACTATGCTTGCAAAACAACTAAACTTAAAAACCCTAAGTGATTCTTAATGTGATGTTTGACATTGGCTGAGTCATTTTCAATACAAAAAGAGTGGTAATTGAAATACCACAGCAGTAGTAATGATTTTTTTGGTCACAGCAATTTATCCTTGAGCTCACCACACTTTATCCACTAGGCAATTCTGCAGTAAAATTCCTGGGAACACTCCATTAGCAATGGGAATAATGGCAGAATCAGAGTAGTGTGATATCTTTGATGAAAAGTTACTCATATTATACAAGATGATTTCTTAGTAAAATAATTTATCTGTTTCTATAAAATTAACATAATTGCATGAAAAACTGTGGTGTTGGTAATTAATTTCACTTGTGTGGTAAGAAATTTCACTTGGCTATGACATCTCATGCAATTTTTCTCACACTCATGCTATTGCTCCCCAATACATCACGAATGTAAATATGGCCAATCAGACAAGCGGTATTCTCTGGTATCAAATGAATAATGTATTTTTTGTGTATTAAGTGCAATGAACAATGCTATAACCTGACGGACATAATAACCCTATATAATAACCCAACATAACAACCAAGAACACAGGTGATATGGGAAAATACTGTCCTAAGTAAAATCCTGTTTACTTTAATGAGTTATTAGACACAGTTTAAAACACCATAAAGCTCCAAATCTGATTAC
>WLWI01001487.1_pt1 | contig 20320 bp, 15 predicted proteins | sample 6701501 | NCBI WGS metagenome assembly WLWI01 (sample SAMN12718690, study PRJNA515312) | sponge metagenome | isolation source: marine sponge | host: Mycale hentscheli | place: New Zealand: South Island, Marlborough, Capsize Point | collected 2014-11-01 | reverse complement strand
GGCTTGCTCGCCTGATGCATCCAACTTGGGTCTGCTGGCTCTTCCCTTGCGTCTGAGTTCCAGTCGGTAGTTGTCGTCTTCTTGATGCTTGCTGATATCAATGGAGTCCACAAGATTGTGAGACCGACTTAGGACTTGCGTGGACTCTGATAGGAAAATTAAAATTAAAATAAAGATTGGTAGTTGGGGAAAAAGTGGAGCGGGGGTAATGGGGGATGGGTGGGGGGAAGGTTGACAATCAAAATAGAACACACTACAAACTTATTTCAGCTATTTTAATTAGAGCCATGACAAAACAAAAAAAAGAATTCTTCATGTCACAAAAATTGTATGTTGCTCAGACATTTCTTACTCATGTCATAACTCCAGCACTAGGATCGCTTCAGTTAACTTATTATACTCTCAACCCTTTACCTAAATGAAAGTGTAAACGATATCCTTAAATTCTAAATTAATCTGATTGCATTAATTTCTGCTCAGCCTCGATTTGTAATAATTTCACATTTTTGGTCCAATCAAAAAAAGCAAAATATGCAATCAGGAGAACAGCTTGATTGACACTCACATCTTTAATAGAATTATGTGTCTTGCACTCACTCACTCATCAACATGTGTGAGTGCAAGTGATTGTGTCTGTGCATGTGTGCATGTGCATGTGTGTGTGTGTGACTGTGCATGTGTGTGTGCATGTGTGTGTGCATGTGTGAGCATGTATGTGTGTGTACGTGATTATGTGTGTGCGTGTGTATGAGTTTTTATGTGTGTGTGAGTTTTTATGTGTGTGTGTGTGTTTGTATGTGTGTGTGTGCATGTGTGTGTGTGTGTGTGACTCACCTCTGGAGACCTCCACGAGTGAGTAGTTGGCTGGGTCTTGTTCAGCCATGTTGGCTTTACTCAGAGCCTGTACTACCATATTCTCCACTGTAGTATCCCTTGGAACTAAGAAAGACTTGTACAAACTCCCTGCGAATAAAAAAAGTAATTAAACAACAACAATAATGATAACAATTAAAAATAAACATACAATTTTTTAGGGAGTTCTTGACATCACATAATTAATAATTGCTCTCTTATATCCACGAATTTTTAATATACAACAATAGTTGTAACAATGTTTCGACAGTCCTACTGCTGTCCTCATCAGGTTACCAAAAACTCACTAATTTTTGTAACCTAATGTAGACAGCAGTAGGACTGTTGAAACATTGTTACTATCATTATGTTGTTGTTTTTTAAGTTTGTATAAGAGAACAATTAATATTAATAAAATATATTTAGATCCCGTTGCTATATTGTTACTAGGTGTACTAACTTGGTAAGTGTGCACTATTTTTTGCCTTTAGGTATATGAACTGTGCATACATAATGCACTCTCTCATACCCACCTATATGGGACCAGCCCTATGGATAACTCTCCTGCTGACACTCATAGCAGGAATTTACCATAGCTAGCTGCAGGAATTTCAAGCTGCTTATGCTTACACTGGAGATAACAGCTGGTGGCTACAATGCTAAAGTAAACTTGCTGGTGTGCTTCAATTGAATTTTAATTGAATTTTAATTTTGGGAGGAAACACAGAAGAATTCGCTTGACACCGAAAATGCTGATAAACAAAGTTGCTAGTGGAAACTGGGCGGCATGGGGAAACTGGATCTAAAATAGTTAGAGCATGCTGCTTAGGTACTGGTGGATTTAGTGCACAAAATCCACCAGTACCTAAGCGCTTATGCTCTAACTATTACATAGTGAATAATAATATAGCTAATAATGATGATAATAATAATAATAATAATAATAATAATAATAATAATAATAATAATAATAATAAATGTGGAGAACAACAATGGCTCACAGTAATCAATCAATCTCTCAATAAACCAACCAATCGATCAATTTTTAGTGAACTCGTTCTGTGATAATTAGCTCGAATAGCCAACCACACACCTTTCTGCACTCTGTTCATGTACACCTTCACGAGAGTGGTGGATGAGAGTTGACCGGGAGACACTGCTAGAGCAGCCATGTGGGAAGTGCTGGACATCGTGAATGCCTTCTTGCGACTGCTAGTACCGTCCTGATGGGCTGATGATGAAGCCGAGAGTAGGTGGGCGGCAGTGGACGATCCCGTCTGCTCTTCAGCTGATACCGTTCGACTACGACTAGTCGTGGTGCTGGGTACGGGGTCGGTCTGAGGAGGATCACGCGGCAGTGACTGTCGCTTGTGCTGTTGCTGATGCTGCTGTTGCTGCTCAGAAGGTGGAGTAGTGGGCGGGGGAGGAGAAACAAACCGTGGCAACGTGCTTCGCTTGTTCTCGTTTCTAAAGACAGATTCCGGGGGCAGAATGGGCTCCGTGTGCGAGCGCAACCTCCGGCCATTATCGGGCAGTTTCGACACCCACTGGACTGTCATGTTCTTCTCCGTGCTGCCGGCGTCCAACTGGGTAGCAAATGGATATTGTTCCTCAGCCGTCATGTCTCTGACGCTGCTGACTAGAATGCCACCCGCACTAGCCCTTCGAGGTCTCGCATAATAAAGTATGTCTAAGTTATCCCTCTGCGATGTGGGTGTGGTCCCGTACTTCGTTCGCTCGGACAGGAACGGGATGGGTGACTCGTAGCGAAAATGGAAGTCTCGGCCATTTCTCAGGTTCCCATCTTCCTCGGTCTTATCTGGAATGTTTGGCGTAGATTCCGACCGCATGTACGGGTCCGATGGGGTCGCTTCCAGAATGATGGACTCATCTAGCACGGGTTTCTTCAAGGCGTTCACTGCCGCCTTCAACTTATTCCAGTCATCGTTGCTGTAAGCATCCACAGATACTAGCAGAAGAGGAGAGAAAACAAAAGACTCAATTACATAACATAGCTATAGTTCATAAAGAGTTTCTATTAAGTATTTTGGTCAGAAAAAAATTCTTTTTAATTGCAAAGTAATCTTTAGTCAGCTAAAATGCTTCAACCTTGAAAGGTTACAAAACTGTTTAAATGTACATTTTGGTGGAAAACATTTTACTAAAAAAATTCATCTCTCAATAGTTCAAAAAATAATCACTATGAATATTCTTCCAACACATAGCTAGCTATGATCAATTTAATATATGGCCGACAAGCTGTTCGATAACTTACGATGGAAGTCATCCTTCATTCCAGTTGACATGGGTTTGCTCAACTGGTAAATTTTGGCCAAGAATATTTCCCTAACTTCGTGTCCGACGATCCCCAGTTCAGCTGTTACAATGGAACACACAAATAATGCTAATGATTAAAAACATTAATGAGTTTATGGATACTTAGACAACCACAAGAAAATATTAATAACTCCCACTGGATATACACTTCGTGAATATTGATATGGCAAGTGTGCCTAATAATACACAACTCACTGTGAGTATGCTAACAACATGTGATGGTATTATAATTATCAAGTTCAGTCCCTTCATAACAAAATAATAACTAGAATGAACCTCTTCTCAATCAAATCAAAGGGGCAGCAAAGGTAAAATGTGAAAATATCTCAGTTGTCACAGGAAATCGAACCCAGGACCCCTGGCTTTAGCCATGCACCATTGCTCAAGCCACTGAGCTGCAACAACCCACGACTTCCAAGACTCCCTCAGTTGCCTTGGAAGTTGTGAGTTGTGCAATACTCCAAAGTTAGGCGGGAAAAGAAAAAAAAAACCTGTGGCAAAATTGCAAACTACACTAGCTAAACCATTCAGAGGTAAAAGAAAATCATATTTTGCGTTATGTGCAGAGAAACTGATGGTCTACAAGAGCTATTGTTGCCATTGAAGAGCTAGTAACTGCTGTCTGCCGTGTAACTTGCCCAATGTTTTGATGTCCATGTGCAGAAGCATGTGTCCATTGACTCCTTTGTCTCTGAAAGAGCGCTTGAAGGAGCCCATGCCCACCAGGTCTAACCACTGACACACCTCCTCCACTCCCCAAAGCTCCGGTTCCGTCTAAAAACATGAACAGCGACAAAAGGAGTTATTTTCTTAAGTCTCTTGCACTTGCTAGTTACAAGAACAAGAGCATTTGTATGAGCTCAAGAAAATGCAGTCATGGGAGTGCGTCTGATAATTAATAATTTTACATTCTAGATATACTCATTTTATATCAACGGGGTGATGGAAGTGGGAGGGGGAGGGGCAAGGGGCAGAAGGTTCCCAGATTTTTTTTAATTAGGGGGAACACAACATGCTCATTTATTACACCTTGTAATTGAATTTCATAGCTAGTATGATTGACTCATGAATTCAATTATATTTCCAAAACCATTAAAACAGGCTGATTATCACAATAACAAACTACAGGACATAGTTGGCATTTACTGCTGTCATTGTGAAAAATCAGTTGTCTTTGGCTTTGGGTAAAAATGGAAGAATTGATTGTCCTGATAAAATTGAGCCCTTTCATGTCACCATTTTGATGCATATTCATAGCTAGAGACAAAGCAGACAACCTTGAACTGATGGACATTGCTAAGAAATAATAATCTGGGACTTATAGTATTGGGTAATTTCAGTTCTGCCAATAAAAATTACCCATCGTTAAACTGGCGCTGTCATCGCTATAGGAATACTGGTATTTAATAGACAAGGTTCTACTGTAGTCTTTCATTTGAGACAGCAAACGCAATAAAAATTTCATTCAACAAAAACTATTTCCCTTTTGTTAACTCACATCTAACAAGTTGCTGTCCAGTACCACAGAACTAAGTGGAGAGTTATTGCCCCGGGCCATTTCTCTCTTGAAGTCGTCCAGCCGTCCACGACGAATAACGGGACCAGCAATCTTCACGAGTTCTTCTTCCTCATTCACTTCCTTCTTTTCACTTGAAACTTTGCTAACAGAGCCAACTTCATCGACACTCCCGTTTCCTTTCTTGTTTGCTTCTGATCCAGCATCTTCCTGTCGGGACGACCCTAAGAACTTGTTGTCAGTTTTGCTGCCTTTGATCGATCCTGAAGCTTTGCTAGCAGCTGCTAGTGGTGACACTCTGAAGAGAAAAGCTTGCTTTTCTTGTTGCTGCATGGACTCGTTGGATTCAAATGACTTCAGGCTGCTTGCTCGAATCCCCAGGTTTCCCAGATCAGCTGTATTGCCAGGTATAATCTTACCAGTGCTTGCAGAAGCCGAGAGATCGTCATCCACTCTCAAGCTCTTCCACGTCTTCTTGGCCACTCTGGTGAACTTCAAGTCGGGACTTATGGGAGGGGAACCATGGGATATCACTTTTACTTCGTGGCTGTCTGCAGTCTGGGAGCTCATGGCGGAACTCCTACGACTGTTTGGTTCTTCATCAGGTGGCGGCGGCAGAGGAGGAATAGAGGTGAGGTCAAAGTTTGACATGCCGGCCGTGGCTGCTTCTCCGGTAGGCACGGTCAAGTCTTCTTCATCGGTGTAGAGAGAAATGGCCTTTGATTGAGTGGCACTTGGAGATGAGTGTGCGGGAGAGACTCTCTGTACGGGAGAATGTTGGATAATGCAAGAACTAGTACTAGTGAGTGGGGAGGACTTGGAGGAGTGAAACGCTGGCTTTGCACGGGTGGGAGTGCCCGGGGGCGGAGTGAACGGCTGTGAGTTGTCGTCGGACTTGTGACTCTGAGAGGGAGAAGAGTGTTGCCGAAGACTGGAATTAGAAATAGTGCTGACACCAGCAACTCTTGAAGAGTCGTTATCGGCCACTGATTCGAGGGCTGCAGAAGAAGGAAGTGTGGGCACCGTTGGAGGATATGAAGGTGGAAGTGAAGGTGGAAGTGAAGGAGGAAGTGAAGGCGGAAGTGAAGGAGGAAGAGAGGGTGGAAGCAAAGGAGGGGAAGGAGGAGGAGATTCGTTTCGCACAAAAGAATTAATACTTTTCTTGTCAGGTTTTTTTGGTGAACTGAGTGGGGACCTGTTGCTAAGTGATGGAGAAGAATCGTTACTTTTTTCATCTTCTCTAGCTACTTCTCCACTTCTGCGAGATGATGGAGAGGATTTGCTTCCCGCAGTAGACAAATCTATCACAATTTCAAAAGGATCAGCACCCTCCACATCATCAGGGAGCAGCGGAGGCGGGTTATCTGGCACTATAGGAGGAGGATAGTCCGGAACACTGGCCACTGAGGTCTCTGAAGGAGTTCTGCTCACCTCATGGTTGTCTGTCAGTGGCACCTGAGGAGGTGGAGCCTCTTCCGCTCCCCCCTGTTGAATGAACAGGGGCAGAGGTTCACTCATGTTGTCCTCTAGATAGTTACTCTTGCGCTGCCAAACTTTAGTCCTGTTCCTCGTTCGAAAAGAAGAGTGTGGGGGAGCTCGAGGGGTCACGGGTGACTTTGTCGGCGGCTTGCTGTCTTCCTCAGCTTTTTCTGGCGACTCAGTGTTGACGGTTTCAACTTCCATGTCTGTGGGAAAGTCTGGCACCGGAGGTGGGGGCAAGTCCGGAATGGGAGGGGGCGGGGCTTGAGGAAGGTCATCGTCAGACAGATCTGTCGCCATATCTCGCTCAACTTTCTTGTTTTTTAGAGCTGAAGGAGACGGAGGCTTTGGCCACCCCAATTTTGGAGAAGTCTGAGATACTTCTGTCACTTTATTGAAATCTGTCCCCAGGGCATCTGCAGGTGGTTTGCTAGTTCTCGTCAGCTGCTGGTGATGCACGGGTTGCTTTGGTGATCCGTCTTTAGTCGGAGACCTGAACTTGCTGAATCTGCTCACTCTGTGCTGCGGCGAAGCTCCATAAGACTTTTGAGGAGAATACTTGCTAGCCAAAAAAGAGGCGGGGCTGGAGGCGGGTGGCTGCTCAGGACTTGGTAGTGATTTTGTCAGATCTCTCCTGTCTGCACTGGATTCAAGACCTCTCTTAGTTGGAGGAGACACTTTAGCTGCTGTTGGGGGCGTCTTTAAGGGTCCCTTGGATGATGTGCGACTTTCCTTGAGTTTCTTCGTCCTCTCATTGAACCCGCTCATTACAACAGAAACTCCTGGATCCACCGGAGAACTGCCGCCTGATTCTTCTGGAGCCGTAGTCATCGCTTTAACTGGGCCAGTGCCCACCAGGGGTTTAGCTGCTATGGATCTGGTACGAGAAGGTGATCCTTGCTTCAGTCGTGCTCGCTTAGTTCGCGGAGAAGTGGCGTATCCAAAGATTGGGGAGAGGTCAGGTTTTGGTGAAATGGGAGGTTTCTTTGACGGAGGTGACCTCTCCACTGTAGATGGAACATTTTTGTCTGCATCCGTGACTATTCCAACTCCTTTCAGACAGTTCACGGAGGAGTCGGATTTTTGAGAACTTGGGCTGTATTTCCCTATAGGAAAAGAGAGAGATTAATGAGACTGAAAATCTTATATCTTAAACATGTAAACTAAAATAGCTGGCTATACTTTTACATCTCACTCAGGGTGACTGACAGACATTACTACTAACCAGCTATGGGTTCAACTTCAACAATACCTGACATTGCCAGAGGCGAGGAATTCTGTGATGACAGGTCGGCCTCTGGCGGTGGAGGAGGAGCAGAATCAGGAGGAGGTGGTGGAGCAGATTCAGGAGGAGGGGGAGCTGAATCTGGAGGGGGAGGAGGAGGACCTGGCATAGCTTCTTCTTGGTCTCCATTGTAATCCTCTCCACTTGCACCCTCAATTGGTAGGGGGGGCCTAGCTGGAGGGAACTGGTTTTCAATGCTTTCTCGCCTCATCTCCCTAGAAGGAAGCCTCACTTTGCGGCGTGGTCTGTCCTTAGTTGCGTGCACCAGCTTCTTGGCACTTTTGCTGGCCTCTTCCTCAGAGTCTACATGTGGTCTCTTAGGGGGCGGGGCTGGGCTTGCAGTAGACGATGGAGACGATGCACCGCCTTGCGAGCTAACAGGTGAACTGTACATCGTGCTAGACGAACTCAGCCTCTTGCGAAGAGCTTTAAATTTTTCGTTTCCAGTCAAACTATCTATTAACTCTAGTTCATCTTCGTCGTCTGGAGGTGGGGCTCCACTCGGAGGAGGAGGAGGGGGTGTTTCCGACATTTTGGTCGTTGTTTTTTTGAGAGCCTAAGGCAAAAAAAATTTTCAATCAAATTCTGATCACGTGATCTTAGTAGCATTCGCTTCCGGCGTTTAATGGCAGACAATCATCAGCAGCAAAAGAAGCAGAGCGCCAGAGATGCCATACTGGTTCTGGCCTCTCTGCTCAGCGAATCTGGCGTGCCCAAGTTTTCGGCAGAATGCTTTAGGTTGGCCAAGTTCAATAAATGTGAGGCTGCCAGGGATATGTGGCTTCTGATGTACCACATTATGCAGTTGCTAACTTATTTGGAGGAGGCTAAAGACGATTTTTCTTTAGAACATATTGACTCTGGTCAGTTCCTAAAGCCTAGTGATGCAAAGCTCCCAGTAGTATCCCTAACTGTGCGTGAATATTTGTTCACATTGGGATACACAAGGCCATGCTTCTTCTCATTGCATAGGGGTGTGTCCTCTCGGGAAATACTGTTGGCATGTGGGTGGTTGATATGTGAACAAAAGCTTATACCTAAACTGACAAAATACTTTTTAAATGCTTCGAGAAAAATTGAAATTCCATTTAAGAATGTTCACCAGTCCATTCTGGAACGGCTGATCAGTGAGAATGATATAATGCAGTCAGAAATGAAAAGCATTGTTTCAACGATATCTGAGAAAGCATCAATAAATAATTTGGGTGGATCTATGGAAACGTTGCATAAGCTAGCATGGCTAAAAAACAGCATTGAATATAAATGGAAAGAACTGCATAGAGCTCAAATGGCGTTTCAGAAAGTGGCCCATGAAATTTACCAGTGCACCAGAAGTAGTAATAGGTTGGGTTCATCTAAGCAGAAACCCACTGGTCTGTGTGTGGATGAAGTATTTCTTCTTTGTTATCCTAATTACATGAAGCTTCATCTTCGCAAGCTCAGCAAATGTGCCAATGTATTAGAACTTGTGGTACAGTGGCTCAGCTATGAACCTCTGTTTTGGCAGTGGATGGAAAGTGTAATGGACCTGCAGGAAGAAGCTGAACTAACAGGTAGAGTGGACAAAAATGATGAAATGCTTGCGAGTTCTCAAGATAGTGAAGTTGAACGAAAGAAAGCCGCAGAGTGTACCAAACCTCAAGGCAAGGACAAAGATGATTTGGTTGCCCAATGGAGTGTGCTCCAGGATGAAATGAAAGGCTTACTGGAAAGAAACCAATTATATATGGGCAAAACTTACAAAGTACTGGAACACAAGAGCAGAATGGTCGAACAGAGCCTCTTCAATAGGCAACAGCAAGACTTACTGAAGAAAATACGTTTGGAATGTCCGTGTGTCAGCCCACCGGTAGAATCAACACGACCTGTTGTTCATTCAATGCTGGGAGGTCTTGCTCCTATTGATAGACCACATTTTGTGCCAGAGGGGAGTTGTGTAGGCAGGCCATCCCAGGCATCTGGCCAGCATCACAAGGCAACAAACATAGAGGATAATGTGGGCGCACGAGCCGAGAAAAATATGATGGTGGCTAACTTGCAAGCACTGGAAGTAGACTTGGACAGCTGCAAGTCCAGCATGTCAGCCATCTTGAGTGCACTGGAGGACCAGTTACCTCCTACTTTGTACAAGTTAAATCAAGTCACAAACCTGAGATACTGTGGGGGGTTGAGCTAGATATTCTTATATGTTGTAATTAGGTGTGTTGTGGTTTTATTTATGTTGATTAATCTCGCATTGTTGTTCAGTCAAACTTGTATAGATGAATACACATTGTCACTCAAGTTTTCACACATTATTTTAACCTCAACCAACTTGACCTTTTCTGTATACCGTACTCCTCAGCTGGTAGCTTATAACCCTGTAATAGCTAGGTGCAGTGATTACAATAACTGTAGTAATTCTAAAAGTTGAAACAGCTGTGCCATTCATACTTCAATAGTCCATCAGGAAGGTCTGTCTGGTCTCACTGAGGGAACAACTTCAGTTCCAATAATAGCACAAATTTGGTCGTAACAGTAGAAACCTCAGCAAAGCTGACTGGATCTTCTAATGAAGTTAATGTGTTCAAATATAGTCCAGGTGCTGCTGACTACAATGGGTGATGTAAAGCTGTTAAAACCCAAATTCACCAAATCATGAAGCTCCTTGTTAGAAGGAGGGCCCTGACTTCAAACTCTCCCCATATTCGTACAGCACAATTTCACTTCTCATTAATTTCACTGAGGATGCCTTGTCATTCCCAATACCACTACAAATTTGATCATGGTTGTAGTTTCCTTGAATCAGCTCCATGCATCTTCCCCAGTAATTCACATGTTCAATCGAACGGCAATCAGGTAGCTGCCCCCGGACACAACGAGGGACCTCACCGAGTTACTGAACCCAATGTGAGTGAATCTGGGATGGGCTATGCCATGGGCAGGGCAACACCTTGGAAGTCTGCATGCTGGTAGAATGTCACTTGAGTTGATAATGTTTACAGTTTTACTGATGATATCATATCATTTCCTATGTTTATTTATATCAAGTTCCAGTCATACTCTCCTTCCCACAAAGTATATGATCCACCTTGGAAGTTGACTTGCTCACACAATCCATTTGCTGCAGGACACCTTGATGGAAGAGGATTTGTCAATGAAGTCCACTGTCCTGAAATCAGCGTGAGAATCTTCAACACAAGCTTCCTGCCCTGAAAGCCAGTGTGCTCATAAAATATGATGCTTGTCTTGTTAGTCTAGGGTTTGAAAGATCAAAATCAAGTCAGATCTGTGACCTAAATTGCATATAGTGCAGATATCTTACCAGTTAGCTATCAAACTGCAGAAACTTTCCTTCACAAATACTGGCTAACCTTGCACTGTCTTGTGTAGCTGTGGTTACTGAACATTGTGGCATTCTTAGATCTGAATCCTATGGATAGCGGCAACATGAATGGGAACTTAAGAATTTCATAAAACTATCAAAAAAAAATTTGTTTTCATAAAAAAGTGGATAACTGTGTTTAATAAAATTAAATGGCAAGCATCAAAATATTATCACAGACTTCAGAATCGTATTCAAAGTGATTCATATGGACTAGAGTGAAACCATCTTAGAACTGAAATTAACTTGTGGCTGAGTTAAGTTAGTGGTGTCACAAATATGGAATTTCTTGTTAGCTACTTATTATTGTATCGTTATTTATTACTATTAGTAGTAGCAGTAGTAGTGGTAGTATTACTTTAAGCAAAGAGTATTTAGTATCAGATGGTGTGCAAATTAATGTGTGAAAATGACTTGTAAAAACATCAAAATTACAGTAAAACTGAATACATGACTTGAGTTAGTACTTCCAGTCAAAAAAAGTGTGAAATATGTATTTTGGCCCTTTCCTTCCTTATAGCTGTATATACTTCTCTTCTTCCTCATTGACTGCAGATTGAGAAGGGGGAGTGCTAGGAAGATGCCTACAAAGAATGGTGGTACAAGTCTTGATAAATGAAATGATATCATCAGAAATTCTAAGTATATAGCTATCAGCAGGAATGTTCAGCAAGTGTCATGTACTACAAATACATACAGTTAAAATACATTCCCTTCTATGGCTGTATCAGTATGCAAACCATGGTTGCTTAAAATTAAATAAACAATTGGTTCAAGGAACCATCCTAATTTATTGCCTTTAGCTAGCTAAATCTTGTCAGGAGCTAAGCTAGCTAAACAACCATCAAAAGTTGATACTTACTTGATTGGCAGAGAGCGACGGTGTTTGGCAGACCAGATGTGGTATGTCCATGCATCGTGTTGGTACCCAAAAGAAGGAGACATGTGGTATAACAGCATCTCCTGAGAGAAAATGTACACCAAAACACGATTCATACCTTGATTATGCTCTAATTGACTTACACATATCAGTCAGCTACCTGCCCCATTGTGGCCTTTTATTTTACACTGGCTAGTGGTGACAATCTTTTAGTATTGGACTTAGCTACAACAGTTGAAAGACTTGCCAACTTTTTAAAGTCACAAAACACTATGATGGTTATTATTTGAAACCCTTTACCAGATTAAATTGTAATGACATCTGGCGCTTCCATAATAATTAAAACGTGTCATCCACAATGAATAGATAAGTCCTGAGATGGTGCTAGCTTAAACTTTCATGAGCTACACATTGGCATTTTCATATTGATACAATAAATAATTTCCTTTGGTCTTTGTAATAACTACCTAGTGTATAGCTAGGAACGCTGATGGTTCACATCCTTGGTGCTTCTTAGAAGAGTGATGATGACAACAGCAGCAATAACAAACAACATAATAATATTATTATTTATTAATATTAATAATAATATTAATAGTTGAGCTAGTCAAGCACTCATGCAATGAAACAGTAGACATTAATGCTGCCTTCATAAGAGAAGCTTAATATATAAGCAGCACTCACCTCACTAGTAGTTCTAGGAATTCAAGCACTCTGGTAAACCCTGAGAAATAGTGTAATGCAAAACTACAAACTGCATTCAGCAAAGAAGTTATTTGCTCATGTGAGTACAGCGTGACTAAAGTGGGCATTACCAATGATCACTTGTGATCATACAACCTAAAAAAACTAGATTTTTCTGAAAAAATATGTCTAAACTAAAAAGTAAAGGGACTTAAAATGTCCATTGCTACATTTTGATGCTTATTTCAATTGCCATCTTCAAGACTCGCTTTTTGTTGTGACTGACTGACTGACTGAACACTGTAACCCTCTCGCGCATGTGCGCTGAGGATTAATATGGATTTAAGCTTTTGCTGATTTTTGTTGTTGCTGAAACAAAATTTACAGAGCTCAAATAGTCTTGTCATGTCTGAGGCCACTAATATGCAAGTTTCAATGTCTCACTGGCAAGTCCATATAGCTACAGCTTCCCATGCATAAGCATCTGGATCAATGCGGCTTCCTTGAATGACTGTCATAACTCAGAGGTTAATCACTAATATTTACATTCTTGTGGGTACATTTGAACTTGAAGCTTTGTAGGTACACTTTCAGTTTGTGTATAAAGCTAAGTATAGGTACACCACAGCCTGGAGGTTTCTGCAGGATTTACACAAAACCGAGTGCCGCAGACTAGAGGATATAGTGTATATCCCATACTGACCCAACAGAGTGGTGCAAACAGCTTGTACCACGGCTCTAGGCTATAGGAAAAGCATAAAAATTCATTATTGTTCACATATTCACCTCCTAGGAGGTGGGTGGAATATATTCAGCATGAATTGAGCAATCCGATTAGACGGTGTGAACGTACCATATGGCACAAGTATGTGTATTTCCCTCACAAATTGCAGAGAGTTCTCAAATATAATCACTGAAAGAGAGCATGAAGTATGTGGGAGTCTCCATATCTATAATTCTAGTAGCTAGTGGGTGGCTCAAGGAGACCAGGTAACTAGAGCCCCACACAAACAATTACATCTAAATTCAATGCTAATTCTTGTGGCACTATTGGTAGTATGTACTCCATTGCTCATGATCATGTTCCAGTGACAGTTTGGTAGAAGTCATCAGACTGACATAATGAGAGAAATAAATTGTGAATATTAATAGTCTACTTAGACTATGATACATAGTTGTAGTTGATATGGAAAAGTTGATGCAAATTATCAATTCGTTTCCCCCCCTCCATATGCAGACTATGGGAGAGCCTGAATAACAGCCTAGGTCACAGTTTGAAATACTTGTTGCTCACACATACACACACACACACACACACACACACACGTAACTCAAGCACATGTGCATATATAACCCTCTACCTGATGGTAGACTGGAGTAGTAGATGCAGAGATGGGCGGGACCATCCACACCCAGTCTGCAGGACAGCCACCACGGACACTTGTCTCTAGCTTCATGTGGGTGACAAAGCTCTCAGTGGCAGAGTGGTGGTCTACAATGGTAACGTTGGCTTTCTGTAACATACACAAGAATAATATAATCATAATAGAGGATAAGGATGATGATAGCAATAATAATGATAAGTATAATAGTAATAATAATAATAACAATAATAATAATAGTAGTAGTAGTAGTAATAATAATAGTAATATTAATAATAGTAATAATAATAATGAAGCACCAAAGGTACGAACCCTCAGCGCTATTAAACACTACCTAGCTATTACAAATCTCCTTCCAAAAGAACAAGCAATCTGTTAGCTATTTGAATGAGGCATCAAAATAGCCCAACCAATGGAAATGGTACATGGAAACGCTGTCTTCATAAGAGAAGAAGCTAAACTAGCCAGAAACACTCACTGATATACATTTTCAAAGCAAAACTTCACTTCCTTCAACTCCGTTAACTTCCCTGAGCGTAAAGCGAACTACACCGCTGGCTGCAAGAAATTATTTGCTCACATGATTATGACGTGATGCTAGGGAGTGTTGCACATAAAAACTGGTACCTATGCAGAGCTGAAACTTCGCGTTTTCTCAACGATTAGCCCGAAATAAAAAAAAGTAGCACAATAAAAGGTCTTAAATCTTCGTCCTGAGTAAGTTCATACCTAAATCAACTGTTAATTGTCAGTAATCTTCAAAATCAGAGCGTGACAGACAGACAGACAAACAGACAGGACGACTACTATAACCCTCTCACGCATGCGCGCTGAGAGTTAATACTAATAATAATAATAATAACAACAACAACAACAACAATAATAGTCACTATTATTACTAAAACTTTCTATTTTGCAGTGTTGTAGGAAAATGTTTTGGTAACAGTGGGCTACAAAAGCATGTTATGTAGTTTACAGGTGTTTGTGTAAGAAATCACATTATTAGATAGTGCCCAAAAAAAATATGGGAGGGCTCCAGCCCCTGAGCCTCTCTCTATTACGCCAGTCTTTTCATATGTAAATAGCAAATTTGATTTGCTCATTACTCAATAATAGCTATACCAGGTAACTCCCGATTGTGCTGAGCACACCACCAGCAATAATAGTAATAACAACATTAAGGCAGGTTGACACCTGTGGACAGGCTGTGCTTTTTTTGTTGTTGTTTTTCTCCTCTGTGATTAACCTTTAAGTGCTCTATTTAGTGGTATTTTTTAAGGCTGTATCTATTATATTTATCACGTTTATATTAGAACTTGTGAATGCTAGAGCTTTTTCAGCGCATACTTACCTGAAAGCTGTGAAGCACTGCAACATTCAATTCTACTATAGCTCTGTCCTTCCAAAACTTGTGTGTCTCCAGTCTCATTCCCAGACCACGGGCTATAGGCTAAGTGACAAGCAATAATGATAAATATAATGACTAGAGCTCAATAAATTATAATGAAAATTTCATATTTTACTGGGAGTTTATTGTATCTGTTGGCATCTCCAAGATCACGGGCCACTTCTGTGCCCATGTACCAACCACTGAAAGGAGCAGCTGGAAATTTCATCCCGCCAATTTCCAATTGCATGTTTGAAACGGCTGGAATGGCATACCATCGTAGCCCAAGATCCTTGAACCAGTCATACCTGATGAACACATGTACAACATCAGGGTGTGAACAACAAAGAGACTGGCAGTTACTGACTAGACCACATCCCCAATGCCCAACCTCTTACTCAGGATGAGTGAGATGAACTTGAGGGATGAGGTCCGAGGGCATTTCAAACAATTGCGGATCTTCACCATTTGTTTGCAGTACTAGTGGCAGCACATCAAACTCCGTGCGCTCTCTGGGAGGAGACCAGTTGAAATGCTCTAGAATTAACTACATGACATTATACACATAACATTTATGGACAAGTTATGGACAGATATATAGAACACCGAGATAACCAGGCTAATGAAATTTAATAGGACATTTTTGAGAGTCAAATCCGCCAGTATGTAATTGTGGGGGTTCACGAGAATGCTTGGGGGTTTATATCTCAAGCTTAGTGCCCGGGATGAGTAGAGCTGCCACCAAGTTGTTCCGTAGGTAAGGGTAGCAGTATTAAGTAGCTACCCTTTATGCAATCCAGCAACCGTGGTCGGAGGTTAAGTGTTAATTTAATTCCGTAAACAGATTCGCAGACACAAATGATAAATGAAGAACAGAACTAACTGAAACACCCACCACACTGATACACCACACTGATACACCACACTGATACACCACACTGATACAACACATTATATTCACACACGGAACTATGCACACGACAAACAAACACGTGGCACATGCTCGGCACAAACAAGTAATCAACACCTACATACGCATGATAAACACTCAGCACAACTCAATACAAGAAAGTTCTAGTACTGTCAATTTTCCACTCAGCGTCTATGTTCCCGCCGCTGCTGTCGATGTTCGGTCCCACAGTAATGATAACTAAACTGATTTTTAGCAAAGTAACATTAAGTAATGTTAGATTAATGATAACTTCTAAAGTGAAGTGTGTCTCTCTGACTATCTCTACCATGTAGGTGTTTATAATACATATTTTATTTCAGTATCAATTATAGTGGAATGTACAGAATGCACAAACAAGTAATCAACACCTACATACGCATGATAAACACTCAGCACAACTCAATACAAGAAAGTTCTAGTACTGTCAATTTTCCACTCAGCGTCTATGTTCCCGCCGCTGCTGTCGATGTTCGGTCCCACAGTAATGATAACTAAACTGATTTTTAGCAAAGTAACATTAAGTAATGTTAGACTAATGATAACTTCTAAAGTGAAGTGTGTCTCTCTGACTATTTTATCTACCATGTAGGTGTTTATAATACATATTTTATTTCAGTATCAGTTATAGTGGAATGTACAGAATGCTGTAACTGACTTTTGAGCTATTCCTTTACTTTATAAACAAAATTCATTCAATATTATTGAACAATTTAAACAAAAATTAATATGTGTGGTATTTAATATTGGCTACTAAAACAGAATACTGAAGTAAGCAGGACAAAATAATAGTTATTAATTCCGTCATAAAGTTCCAAATTTCTGATTTAAAGTCATAGTACAGAGATAATTAGAATAAATCCATCAAATGACTATCTACTGGGCTTGCCTGTGTTAGTTCAACATTTGATGGATCTCCCAGAATGGATCCGTCAGGGTTCCTATACCCTGCATAACGAATCAGTTGAGAATTCCACACACGAAAGTCAGAATTATTTTTAGTCCTGTTCGGGAACACTGAAATGACAACCCTGTATACATATACCGTATAATTTAAGGTACTATGTACTTAATACTATCATTTTACAGACCCTAATTTGAAGAAAATCGGTATATATATATATATATTGCTACTTATCAGTCAGCGTTTACACTATTTTAATTATGTTACTTGAACTTTGCATTTATGATAATTGCTGTTTGAAGGTGGTAGTGGTTTGAAGCTGTACTTGTAGGGTTAAAATTTATAATGAAGGGAACTGTTTATCAAGAAAATGTTGGAAACCAATGAGAAAACTGAATACATGCAAAATAAATTTTGTAGTAGATGTCACTTAGCTAAGGCAGTGTACTCTTCGTGCATTCTGCGCCTAAGAGTTTCATTTGCCAGTTCCCCGAAAAGGAAAAAACTTGGTGTTCAGAAAGGTTTTGTTGCTATAAACAGCACGTCATTTGATGAAAGTTATAAAAGTTGCCGTGAAAAGAGCATGGCCATCAAATTACAGCTTGTATGCAGACTTAAGTTAAATTTATGATTACATTTTCTATAATTTCAGCGGTTTGACACATAACATGGCAGCAGTTCTATTTTTATCAACATAACGTGACATGTTCCTTTTGTACACCATGCACTAGAAGTGGCTAAGACTTTAAACTTACTTCAGTTTCCCATTATTGTGGGCATACTTCATGTGCCTGCACAAGGCCTCAAACATCTCTCTGGGTGTTTTAACATATCGACAATCCAGAACCTGGAATAAGACATAAATAGTAATGCCTTCTAGTCAAGAGACTGTAAACTTTCTAGTATTGTATCTCGGGAAGAAAAAATACACATTTTAAATATGTGTCAGGTTGGATTCAAACCTCGAGTTGCTTCCACACAACTCTGCTGATGCAACGAGGAGCATTTCTCCAGGCAGTCCTGACACCAAACAGAAGCTCCTTGGTATTTAAATGATAGTGTCCTTTGACTTCAATTTCACTCTTAACCTGATAAAGCCTTGCAGTTAGAGTATTTTCTAGGTCCTCCCCTAGTTCACTAGTATAAGCAAAGTAAGAATATATAGTATATAATATATTATATATAATGACTTACTGTTTTTTTGACTCATAGTATTGGTGTATAAAATCCTCAGCCTTGGCCATGATCAACTCAGATGGTTCTGGATTACCACAGTGTTGCTTGGGCCTCATTTGTAAATGAGACCCTTTGCAATAGTCTTTACAGCATGAAGTGTCTTTATAGCTTTTCTACAATTACAATACAATTTAATTAAATTCATGATTTCATAACAACAATAAAACTTGTTATTAATTTGCTGAAATAAGTAAGTTATAAAACTTCACAGAATGAAAAATATTTCAGTTAATTTACTGACAAATCGAATTCGAGTTTATCACTATGACTAACATAATTATGTATAATCACTACCACAAGCAATACGTATGTGAGTTATATATAAAAGGACTGTGTCCCAAACATAATATAAACCAAATATCACATATATTTTAATGTTAGAGGCTACAATTTCCCTTTAACAGACAATGAACCAAACAACCAGCATGTTTTGAACAAAGATAAAGTTCACTCCTCTTGGCCAACTAGAGCTAGATATGAGCTACTTCAGCATATTACTTGTTCTAATTGTCTGCTAAAATTCATGTAACACTACAAAGTAACACGTTCAATTCAGAGGTGTAATAATACAAAGGATGTAAAATGCAGCTGTAGTAGACCCATCTCAGGGCTATTCCAATGTACCATCAAATTAAAGCAAAATTTTGAATAAATCATGCATCCAATTAGCCCTCACATGAACTCACTTTGTTAAGCTTGCTGTGCAGATGGTCCATCATGTTTGAATTGTCAAGCTTATTGCTTAAATTGATGACAGGAGTTTTACCGATATTGCGCCACTGCGTCAAGTCAGCCAGCTCAATACTCTTTGATGAGCGCACAAAATTTTTATTCAACTCTTCAGCAGGCTTGTGGGTCTTTGCTGGAACCGAGTGGCGCTGGACCGATTTAGAAGAAAGGTTGGGATCCATCTGGATAGTAGAATGGTGATTCCCTGGAGAGACTTCCTGAGCTTCAGACACTTCTTCTATTCTTGGAAGATTTCCTGGCCATGGATTTTTTATCTTATCAGTTTTCATCGTGCTAGCCGGGATTTTGGGACTCGTTGGAAACCCACATGGCAGTTTTGCTGGTGCAACATTTTGAGTGTCAATCACAAAATGTTTAACTTGAGAAGGAGTTTTTGAGCCATTCCTTTCAGGAAGTATCAATTGGACTTTGCAGGGTTTGGTACTTCTTTCTTTGTTTGCATCTACATCATCAAGTATTTGAGTGATGTTACTACTCATTGTGTCCCCACAGATACGTGCCCCCTTACTGTCCGATATCTGTTTTAATGAAGTCAAGCCAGCAGATTCCATCACTATCTGTTCGTAATTTCGTCTTTTAGATAAACGCACCGCATTCGACACTCAGTTCAAACTACAAAAAAAAATGAGCCAACCCCCGCAGTTAAGTGTCACCTAAACCTAACTACGCATGCGCTTACTGGCGGGCGAGCGAGCGTAGCGATGTTTGTACGTTTATTGGCGAGCGAGCGGAGCGAGCGAGACAGTATTAGGCAGAGGAGGCTCCACACACTTGTGGTTGGGGGGGCAAAATATTAGAGATTGGCACACTCCTATGAAATGTGATTTTTTAAGCTATAATATATCATACAAAAAGACTGATTAAAATGTTCCAAAGTGTCTTTTCTTTTCTTCATGTAGTGATACAAAGTCACAAGTTTTTGAATTGGGGAGGGGGGGAATGCCCCCCCACAATTAATATTGGGGGGGCAATTGCCCCCCTGCCCCCCCAGTGGAGCCTCCCCTGTTAGGGGTGGATAATGCAAAATCGGATGTATATATGTATGTATGTATGGATGGTACGTATGCCCCTTAACGAAGTGTGAGAAAATTCCTGCGAAAACGCTTGCTTTTCAAGAACAAAAAGTTGATTCAACCGGTTACTATGGCATTGAAGACCCTTTTCCAGACTTAATTTCAAAACTTCGCCGTTTTAGGGGGATACGGAGTGCCTATTGTTGGTTGTCAAGAGCCTTTGGTAGTCAGAATGCCGTAGTATTAATGCTAAGGAAGCTACTACTACTCGAGGAAAGCTGAGGTAAGTACGTAATTCCATA
>WLWI01001486.1_pt1 | contig 20326 bp, 15 predicted proteins | sample 6701501 | NCBI WGS metagenome assembly WLWI01 (sample SAMN12718690, study PRJNA515312) | sponge metagenome | isolation source: marine sponge | host: Mycale hentscheli | place: New Zealand: South Island, Marlborough, Capsize Point | collected 2014-11-01 | reverse complement strand
TCTTTATTTCCGGTCTTATCCTGAAAAACTCCCGGGCAGAGATGCTTTTTATCACCTGCATTATCTTCGAGGGCGAATCTTTCGGTTCCGACCTCACCACCATGTGGATGTGATCTACCGGGATCTCTAATTCAACAATCTCTATATCATAATCGTAACCGATCTTTTTAATGATCCCTTTGAGCTCTATTCGAAAAGGCTCTTCGAATACCTTATGCCTGTATTTCGGAATCCATACAAAGTAATACAAACCGGTAAACATGATGCGTATTCTTCTGTAAATCCATAAAATGGAAACCCTACAATGGCATAAATGCCATTGTACGCTATCCAGCTCGGGGCAAGCCCCCGAGATTTACGCTGCGCTTGTTAAAAGCCAGGTGGCTACGTGTCTTGATACCGGGGTTGGGCTTCATAAAAATATGGGTAAACAGTATCAGCTAGAAAACGACCATATTTTTCCATCGGCAGTTTTGAAGAAAAATGGCTATGGACGTGACAACCGTGTCAAGTACCAATACGCCCAAGAATTTACTAACCGTGCCATCCTCACCCAAGTGGCCAATCGTAAGAAGTCGGCTTCTTCTGCTGAAGACTATTTTTGTCCAAGATTTATGAGAAATCGCCGGCCGCCTTTGAAAAGCAGTGTATACCTACTCATCCATCACTTTGGAAGATAGAGAACGATGAGCGGTTTTTACAAGCTAGACGGAAATTGCTGGCGGGCAATTTGAATGACTTTTTAGGCCAGCTAGCAGCCGAAAATCAAGATCGCTACGGCAGCACCACGCTATTAGAAATGATCGCGGAAGGCGAGAGCGGAGACCTCAAGTTTGAACAATCCCTACGTTGGGGTTCTACCGAATCCGATCAATATGAGAAGACGCAATCCGTCATCATGAAAACCATTGCGGGTTTTGCCAACAGTGAAGGTGGAACGCTAATAATTGGCTTGTCTGATACTGGAGAGCCGATAGGACTTGAAGCTGACTACGCGACCTTAAATGGAGATAAAGACGAATATGGGCTGTATTTGCAGAAATTGGTGGATAATGAATTCGGTAAGGCCTTTCGGGCGAAACATTTGGTTATTTCATTTCCGCTGATTAATGAAACAACACTTTGTAGGGTGGATGTGACACCAACTGATGCCTCTTCGTGTTAAACCTACTTCACTAGCATGGTCAAAAACTGGCGAAGTTTATGTCGGGAGTATCGATTCAGCGCAGTCATTTACTATGGCGAAAAGCAGTGGCGATATCCGTCATAATTTTTGTAAAACCTAATGTCAGCCTCAGAAATAGTCAACAAAGTTTGGAACTACACCTACGTCTTACGTGATGATGGTGTGGGTTACGGCGATTACGTCGAGCAAATCACGTTCTTGATCTTCCTGAAGGTGGCGGACGGGCGCGAAGCTTTCGGTCAACAGGTTGCGGTGCCTGAACAATACAGTTGGTCGAAGCTCGTTAAGCTCGACGGCGATGCGTTAGAAATTTAATATCGTCATACCCTCGAAGCATTGGGTAAACAGGGCGGAATGTTAGGCACGATCTTTTGCAAGGCGCAGAACAAAATACAAGACCCGGCTGTGCGCCACAAATCTCTATCTACACGGTATCGGCAGCGCCGACGGTGATTGTCCTGTGGTCAGTCAAGATGCTTTGGCCAAGGAAGTGGGGAATAGCGATCGCGTCGATGTGGTTTGGACCAATCCGCTCTTTGGCAAGAAAAGCTCTGTAACTATTATCAGCGAAAAAAACGGCACATGAAGGAATGGCGCAATTGCTGGACTGGGACTGATGAATTGGGGCTGATGGACTGATCGAAAACTCTGGCACAGCTCAAAGTGATCTATCTGAAACATGGGGGGCATGGATCGCGAGTTTGTGCTGCTCAAATTCCCACACCATTGAGATTTTCAGCGGCTTGATTCAGGCGAGAGCACGCGAACAAACTGACCACTCCCCACCTATCTCATCCGAGGCTTATGGGCCTGGCCCCTTACGAGCGATGGCAAGCGATAGTATCTAATTTAGCTGTTCGGTAACATCGCCGCCCTCTAGTACTCTAGGAATCCCAACATCACCCCGGTGTGCAACTTCCCAAAGACGCCTCCGGGTATGTAACCGAATTCCATCGGCAAAGAGGCGGTCATCAGAATCGTGCATTTCAAATCGTTGGAGGAAACGACTTTACTGGATTACCTTTCCCTTGTTCTCAAAAGGCAATTGTGTCAGCTGCGATTCGGTATCAATACAATTTTGGCAGCAGGTGTATTACCCGCAGCTAAATCGGAAAACGCTGCTGCGCCTTCACTAAGCGGACGCTGCTCTATCCAGTCTAACGAACCCAACGCGCCAGAGTACAACGCATTTACCGTGGCTCTGACATCCACCATGGTATAGGTATAACAACCGACGAATGTGACTTCCTGCAAAGTGAATTTCCGCACATCGAGCCCGCCGTTGTTATCCATCAAGCCGATATGCACCACGACCCCACCGGGTTTGACTGCCTTAGACGCCGCTTCCCGCGTGGGAGCGCCGCCCACAGCATCAATGACGACGTCCCAGCTATCGGCTTCGGGTGCGGCATCATTGATCGGATCATAAACTTCACAGGAGCCGGTTCGTTCGACCGTCTGGCGCCGGAGATGATTGGTCTCACCAAGACGAACATTACGGCAACCGTGGCTGTAGAGAATCAGCGCTACCGAAATGCCGATTGCACCGCCGCCGAGGACCAGTACTCGAGAATCCGCCATTGGCTTTCGGGCCAGTCTTTCCCCTTCAAGTACGGCGTGCATCGCCGTAGCAACCGGCTCGGTCAGTGCGGCGTGAGCATAACTCATGTCATCGGGAATATTGACCAAGTTACGTTCGGGCATCTTAAGCAGCTCCGAAAACGCGCCTTGTCGGGGTTGCATGCTGATAATCTGTCGCGACCGACATAGATTAGCCCGACCGCTAAGGCAGTCGTCGCATTGACCACAGGTAACCAACGGATTAACCACTACCCGCTGTCCTATTCGGCTGCCGCTCACAACTTCACCACTGACTTCGTGGCCAAGGATGAGTGGCGCTGGGCGCCGTTCATCATGACCGTAATAGGCGTGCATATCGGAGCCGCAAATACCGCTGGCTTGGACGCGGATGAGCGCTTCTCCGGCTTCCGGCATCGGATCAGGTTCGTCCCGATACTCAAGTTCCATGGGTGAGGTGTAAACCAGTGCTTTCATATTTAATCCAAGTATTTTGCCAGTATCCGGAGCGACGACGCAGGAAAGATGCGTCTGAGCACCGAGCTGGGTTGAGGGCCATCACCGTAGCGATGGCTCGAAAGAAGGCTAAATTCAAGCGCATCGGGACAAGTCAGCGCTGGGAAAGGACTCGACCCGATGACTAAATGCACCCTGAGTTTTGCTTTTGAATGCGGCATTTAAATAAAACTAATCAATCTGTTGTACACAAGTCCGAGTCCAACTGAAAAGACAAACGGATTTACCTCTACTTTGCGGTAAATCCACCGTCGACGGCAATAATCTGTCCAGTAATGTAGTTGGCCGCCGCCGATGCCAGGAAAACAGTGACGCCGTCCAGATCAGATAACTCACCGTTTCGACCGATGGCAGTCATGCCTGCGTTATGCGCCAGTAACTCAGGATTCTCATAAACCTTGCGGGTTAGCTCAGTCGGAAAAAAACCCGGCGCGACGGCATTACTGACGACGCCTAAAGGCGACCAGGCTTCGGCCATGGCCCGGGTTAATTGGGCGATTCCGCCCTTGGATGCGCCGTAAGCAATACTATTGGCGAATGCGCGAAAAGACTGCAGAGAGGCGACGTTAATGATGTTGCCCTGCCCTTTGCTTTTCATTCCAGGAATACAATGCCGCGCCAGAAAGAACGGTGTCGACAAATTGATATCCAGTGTCTGCTGCCAACTGTCTTCGCTGATTTCATCATAGGGTTCGCGCAAGTTGATACCGGCTGCATTAATCAGGATATCAGGCGCACCGAACATCTCTGAAGCCTCGGTAACCACATCGCCAAGGGTAGAATGATCGAGCAGATCCGCCGCAATTGACGCACTGCGACCACCGCCCTCAGCTTTTATCTGCTCCATGGCCTCGGCCAGTGCAGCCTCGTTGCGGCCCACCATCACAACCTCGGCACCCGCTTGGGAAAGCGCGAGCGCCATACGCCGGCCGATTCCTGAGCTGCCGCCGGTACACAATGCAATTCTGCCGCTCAGGTCAAACAGTTGTCGGATGTTATCCCGCATCTTTCTTCTCGATTCGCCTAGCAAAATACCCGTGTCTAGCGCAGTTCACCCAAGTTGAAAGTTTCATCGGGAAAATACTTCGCAAGGCGAATATCGCCGGCACGGGCGTGGCCTTCCATGCCCTCACTTCTCGAAATACGGGCACAGGCTGCGCCCACTTCGCGCGTCGCTTCGCGGGTTTGGCGTTGGTAAGTGACTACTTTGATAAATTTGGCAACACTCAAGCCTCCGGTATAACGGCCAGCGCCTTTCGTCGGAAGAATATGATTGGTGCCCGAACACTTATCACCAAATGAAACTGTCGCTTCTTCTCCAACAAACAGCGAGCCGTAGTTCTTTAACCGGCCAAGCCACCAATCCAAGTCTTTGGCTTGAACTTCTAAATGTTCACCTGCATATTGATCACTGATGACAGCGACTTCCTCCCGGGTATCGCACAAAATAACCTCACCATAGTCGCGCCAAGCGGCGTTTGCTGCATCGCGTTGAACCTGAGGTAGCGAATCGATATGCCTTGGCATAATATCGATAACCTTTTGCGCCAATTCTCGGGACTCAGTAAACAACCAAGCGGGAGAATCCGGGCCATGCTCCGCTTGACCCGCTAGGTCGCTGGCGACAATTTCGGGGTCGGCGGTTTCATCGGCAATAATCGCGATTTCAGTTGGTCCGGCAAACACATCAATTCCGACACGGCCGAACAACAGGCGCTTGGCTTCGGCAACGAAACGGTTGCCGGGTCCCACCAGAATATCGGCCGGGGCTCCGGTAAACAACCCGAAAGCCATCGCTGCGACACCTTGCACACCACCCATGGCCAAAATGGTATCGGCACCAGCTAGATCCATCGCGTAAACGATGGATGGATGGATACCTTCTTTGCCATGGGGGACCGAACAGGCAACAACATTTTCGACACCCGCTACCTTAGCCGTAGCGACACTCATGATTGCGGACGCAATATGCGCATATCGTCCGCCAGGTACGTAACAACCCGCGGAGGTCATCGGAATCAACTTCTGTCCTGCAAACAGGCCGGGGCTCAATTCGGTTTCGAATTCGACCATGCTATCGCGCTGGTGTTGGGCGAATTTGCTGACACGGTCATAGGAAAACTTGATGTCATCTTTTTCCTGTTGGGAAACCTTTGCGATCGCGGCATCGATTTGCTCGCGGGTCATCACCGGGTTGCCGTCCTCCCAGCCGTCCAGCTGTTTAGCGTACTCAAGCGCTTTCTCTTCCCCACCCGCTTCGATCTCGCTCAACATTTTGACAACGACGTCTCGGGTATTGTCTTCACCGGTTGCAGATGTCTTTGCCGCTTTCTTTATGTATTCGACTGCCATTTGGTTTTTATTTTGGAATTGTAAGCGCTTTCATTTTAGAATAAATTCGCGCTTTCAGTCAAACGAAATCAAGTTATATCACCGAGCACAGAGTCGTTTACTGGGAGCCAAAGACGCGATCGAAGCGCGTAAAATACGGCCGGCTCCCGAGAAAATTATTGAGCGAAGCTATGCGGCACGGAATTACAATCAAATTATCACTTTCTTTCCAGAATCATATCTGCGGCCTTCTCCGCAATCATGATTGTCGGCGCGTTGGTATTTCCGGACACTATTTCCGGCATGATCGACGCATCGGCGACGCGTAGACCTTCGATTCCGTGCACGCGCAGCTGATGATCGACGACGGCCGCATCGTCATCTCCCATCTTACAAGTAGACGTCGGGTGATAAATTGTCTGGCTGTAGCGGCGTGCCGCATCGAGCAGTTGCTCGTCGCTCTGGAATTCCCGCCCGGGTACGTATTCGTCGATGACGCACTGACGCAAGGCTGGCGCTTCGGCAATGCGGCGCGCGACCTTGATGCCGCCAATCGCTACCGCACAGTCGCGCTCGTCGGATAAGTAGTTCGGATAAATTTTTGGGTAAGCCATCGGATCGTTGGATTCGACCACAACTTCACCGCGGCTAAAAGGACGTAGTTGGCATACCGATGACGTAAATGCCGAAAACGGATGTACCCCATCTCCGGGCTTGTCAGCCGAAAGCGGCTGCATGTGGAACTGAATATCGGGGCGCTGAACGTCTTCGCTAGAGCGCGTAAAGACCACCACCTGGCTCGCCGCCAGCGTCAGCGGACCGGTACGCGTGAGCATGTACTGCATGCCAACCTTCATACGTTTTAGTGGGTTATTCAACTCATCATTGAGGGTGTGCATATTGGTCTTAAAAACCAAGCGTATCTGCAAATGGTCTTGCAAGTTCTTGCCGACGCCGGGCAGCGCGTGTCGCGTATCGATACCGGCCTGCTGCAGCCACGCCGGGTCGCCGACACCAGAATTCTGCAGTATTTGCGGTGAGTTAATCGCACCAGCACTGAGAATGACCTCAGCACTCGCAGTGGCTGTGTGACGTTCGTCTCCACGTTGATAGTTAACTCCGGTGACGCGCTTACCGTCGAAGACGAGGCTCGTGACTTGGGCCCGGGTCACCACGTTGAGGTTAGCGCGGCCCTTGGCGGGGCGAAGGAAACTTTTCGCTGTACTCCATCGGAACCCGTTATACGCGGTTTGCTGGAAATAACCAACGCCCTCCTGCTGGCTACCGTTGTAGTCTTCGTTCAGCGGAATGCCGATTTCGGTGGCGGCCTGGATGAAATGTTCGGCGATCGGGCGCCGCAGTCGCAGGTCAGAAACCTTTTGCGGTCCGCCGGTGGCGTGAAACGCATCGGCACCCCTCGAATTGTCTTCTGATTTTTTGAAGTATGGCAGCAGCTCTTCGTAAGACCAGCCTGGGTTGCCGAGCTCGGCCCAGCGATCATAATCCTCAGGGTGGCCGCGCACATAGAGTAAGCCGTTCAGTGCGCTAGAACCGCCGAGCACTTTGCCACGGGGCCACTGCAGCTGGCGGTTATCAATGCCGGCATCAGGTTCAGTCAAATAGCACCAGTCGAAAGCCGGGTTGTGCATGGTCTTGAAATAGCCGACCGGAATGTGCAGCCACGGGCTTAAGTCCTTGCCACCGGCTTCAAGTAACAACACTTTGTGTGACGGATTCGCCGACAGCCGATTGGCGAGTACGCAGCCAGCCGATCCGGCGCCAACGACGATATAATCGAATTGATTCACAAGCACCTTATCGTTTGTATATTTCGATTCGACGATACAATAAGTAATGCTAAAATGGAACAAGTATTTTTGTTTAAGGCCCTTTTGCTTACGGCGAATCAGCCAACCCATTAGTTCGCCCCACTTCTAGCGCTAAGCGTATGAGGTTCAGTATTTGGAGATATCAAGACGACATCAAATGTGTGTTCAGCCCTGTTACTCAACCGCAAAAGGTTGTAGGATCGAGACTGGGAGTCTCATTTAATTTGAATTTTGTCGATTTCGGGCATTTTAAGTTTCATCGATTTCCGGCGTTGAACTGGGGTCGGACCACTGACCTAATAAGCTCCGGGGCGCTGCCTTCAACCTCGCGACGCATAAAAACGAAGGCTTTCTTAATCAACAAGAGGAGTAGATATGATCAAACTAAAATATGTAGCTGCCGGTGCAGCGGCCTTGGCACTCATGGCATCTACTGCCATGGCGGCTGACAAGGTCTTACGTATCCAGTCGGTGCTACCGACCTCAGCTGACGAAGTCGTTATGTTGAAGGAGTTCGGTAAAGATGTTGCAGCGCTAACTAATGGATCACTCACCGTCGAAGTACTGCCAGCAGGCGCGGTTGTCGGACCACGAGACATTATTGATGCCGTCGACGCAGGTCTTGTTGAAGGTGGTTTTGCTTGGACACACTATTGGGGTGGTAAGCACGTTGCGGCTAACCTTTTCGGCGCGCCTGTTGCAGGTGCCGGTGTAGGCCTCGATAACATCGCGTTCCTGAGCTGGTTCCAGTACGGTGGTGGTAAAGAGCTGTATGACCGCCTGTGGAGTGAAATGGGCGTAAACGTCAAAGGTTTCATGCTACAGCCAGTAGGCCCTGAGGCACTTGGTTGGTTCCCAAAACCTATCAAATCTATGGATGACTTCCGTAAATTACGCTTCCGTGCGCCTCCGGGCATGGTTGGTGCCGCATACGCTGAAATCGGTGTTCCAGCAGTTGCTATGGGCGGCGGCGATATCCTGCCAGCGCTTGAAAAAGGCACGATCGACGCGGCTGAATGGTGCTGTCCAAAGCCAGACTCCGTCTTTGGTTTCCAGAAAGTGCTAAAGCACTACTACCTCCAAGGTCTGCACCAAGTAGTTGTGAACGCGGACATGTATGTGAATGGCGATTTCTACAACTCGCTGACCGCACTTGAGCAAAAAGCACTGGAAGTTGCGGCAAACGCGTCTCTGTCTAAATCCATGTCTTATCGAATCTATGAGAACGGTAAGGCGCTGAAAGACCTGACAGATAACCATGGTGTTATCTTGGAAGATACTCCAGCGGATTACTTCACAGAGTACATGGCGGCCGCTAAAAAGTCCCTTGAAGCTGCAGCAGCAGAAAACGAATTCTTCGCAGAAGTATGGCAGTCACAGAAGGATTTCGCTGATACCGTTGTACCATTTTGGGCAGGTGCACAAGCCTCAAACGCAGGTTTGGGTCGCGCACACGCAGATACACTGAAGTAAATAAAGATTTCGTCGCGAGGCCGCCAGGCCTCGCGACGAAGTTTCTGTAAGGGCCTTGAGCCAGTTTAAACAATTAGAGCCCAACATGGGCATAAACAACATCATAAGGGAGAACGGGCGTGGCTGAAGAAGAGGTAAATCCAGAAAATCTCGAGATTGCGGACGAACTGATTGCGGAACGTCGTGCCGAAGCCCCTGGTGAAACGCCAGATGATATGACATCTTGGCAACGTCCAATAACCGCAGCGATTGACGTTATTAATTACCGGGCGGGCCAAATCATTGCCCTTCTTATGGTGCCGCTCATTATTGTAGTCGTGTTAGAAGTTATTTCACGAAACTCCTTTGCGATCTTGCAAGATGCCGGATTCGAGAATCTCGCCCGAATCCTTGGACTTGGCCCCACACTCTGGGTATATGACACCAGTCGCATGATAGCTGGAGTACTCTTCATGGCGGCCGCAGGCTATGGCCTGATGCGCGGGGTTCATATTCGCGCTGACTTCCTCTACCGAAATTGGTCGGCAAAAACACAAGCGACAGTGGATGCGACACTGTACCTCTTGTTTTTTATGCCTTCAATGATCTTCTTTACGGTTATCGCCTCAGAGTTCTGGTGGCTCTCCTTTTCAAGAGGTGAAACCATGCAGGTCGATAGTGCCTGGGGCCCACTTTTGTGGCCCGCACGCTTAGCGATGCCAATCGGAGCCTTCCTCTTGATGCTGCAAGGCCTTCCCGAAATTTTCCGCGCATTTCACAAAATGGGTAAAGAGCGAGAGCGTTTGTTCGTTCGGGCCTTACCTGTCTATATCATCGCACTGGCTTGGCTCGTTCTAGCGGTGTTCCAACCTAGCATGGTTCCCGGTGGTGAATCGTTTTCTGACCTCATGTCTGCCCGCCCGAACATGGACAAAGCAACCATCGGATTGATCATGCTGGGAGCCATGCTCTTCGTGATCTTTATCGGTTTTCCAATTGCATTTACGCTGATATTCCTTGCCTTTATTTTCGGTATTTGGGGCGCGAACTTCAAGCTGACCACCCTATTGATGACGCTGAACACAAACTCCACCATGTTGAACGATCAGCTCATGGCGGTGCCGCTCTTTGTCCTGATGGGGATCGTGATGGAAGCGGCGGGCCTAATGGAACGGCTGTTTGCGTCGATCCAGATGATCATGTCCCGCGTCCGCGGCGCGTTATTTATCGCCGTACTGATCGTATCCACGATTTTTGCAGCAGCCACTGGCATTGTGGGTGCCTCTGTGACCCTACTTGGGATCATGGCTGGCGCGACCATGACCAGATCAGGCTATAACGTCAAGCTTGCGGCTGGAACCATCACCGCAGGCGGCACATTGGGCATTCTAATCCCGCCCTCGATTATGCTAATCGTCATGGGACCAGTTTTGGAGGTTTCAACCCTTGACCTCTTCCGCGGAGCCTTTATTCCTGGCGCCCTGCTGGCGACCCTTTTCCTACTCTACACGCTTGGACGCTGCTGGCTGAATCCGGACTTAGGGCCAATTTTGTCGGAAGAGGACCAACCTCAAACGTCCTCATTTTATGGCGCTGAAGTCGCGTTAATCTGCCTAGGTGTTTTGACCATTTGCCGAGTCTTTGGCCTTGCCATGGGCGGTACTTTTGGCGGTGTGATCCCATTTGGTGGCTTGATCGTTTTGGCCGCGGCCTGCGCCGTCGCCTATGCCGCTTACCGCCGTTTGAATATACTCAAGATCGTGCTTCCGATAGCGGTGATCTTCCACATCTATATGATCTTTGCAAATATGGGCGAGGACGGCAGCCTGCCGATCTGGTCGATCACCTTTGCTGCATTTACCCTGCTTCTGGGGTATTTGGGCAAGCCGATTTATAGCACTGCGGCTGATGGTAGTTTCTATTTTTCACAGCTCTGGGACGAGTTTTTTGCCGGACTCATGCCTCCCACGATCCTGATTTCTTTCGCTTTAGGATCAATTCTCCTTGGCTTCGCAACACCTGCTGAAGCCGCAGCAATGGGCGCGTTTGGTGCCATCTTGTTATCGATCGGTTACGGCAAATTCGCCCTTCCTAGTTTCTTTGACAGCCTGGTCAAAGCCCTGGAGATCACGGTTTTGATCATGTTTCTAGTTGCTGCATCGAACTTCTTTGGCGCCGAATTCAGTGCTTTAGGTACGCCAAAGATGATGACAGAACTGCTACTTGGCCTCGACATGTCGCCTTACCTCATTCTGATTGTGGTTATGGCGCTGATCTTCCTCCTGGGATGGCCACTGGAGTGGGTGCCTATTGTTCTGATCGTTGTGCCAATTTTGCTGCCAACCGTCGAGGCGCTGGATGTCCACGGGCTGGACCGCTACGACCTGATGGTTTGGTTCGGCATACTTGTGGCGGTGAACCTACAGACAGCATGGCTATCCCCACCTGTGGCGTTGTCAGCTTACTTTCTTAAAGGGGTTGTGCCGGATTGGGATCTCAAAGACATTTATCTCGGTATGATGCAGTTCATGCTGATTCAACTCGTCGGCCTCATCTTGCTGTTTATCTTCCCGCAACTGGTACTTTGGCTACCCAAAATAATGTCCGGAGGGTAAACTGTGATGTGTCTCCAACAACTTAGGTGCGTAGCACACTACATCTATCCTGGTAAAAAATGGCAGGTATGAAGCGCGAGCGCGGTTCCACGATCGAGCGGGTGTTGGATATCCTAGACACCGTCGCCGCATCAACGAAACCGCTTAGCGCAACCGATATTAACGAGGTGCTGAATCTGCCAAAAGCAACCGCGCACCGCCTCTGCGCCAAGCTCGAAGCACGGGGATACCTGCTCAAAAGAATCGATGGCAAAAGTTATCAGCCCGGCAATCGGCTTTTTGATGTTGCTGTTGGGGTTCTGGCCAACTCTCGTTTCGGCGCGACACGCCAAGCTATATTGACTGAACTATCAGAAAAGATCGGTGAAACCTGCAACATCGCTTACCCCGATGGTCTGTTCATGGCCTATTCCGATCGAGTTGAAACCAATGCGCCATTACGGCTCCAATTTTCGATCGGAATGCGGGTTCCACTTTACTGCACCGCGAGTGGCAAGCTTTACCTAAGTACGCTGCCAAAACCTCGGCGCAAGGCGGTGATTAATAAGCTAAAACTTGAGGCCCACGCAAAAAACACCATTACCAATCCCGAGATGCTGCTCGCCGAAATCGATAATATCGAACGACAGCAGGTCTCGATAGATAACCAAGAGCTGTACGATGACATTATCGCCATCGCGGTACCGATTACGGACAAACAAGGGCGTTTCTACAGCTCGCTTGCAATTCAAGCCCCGGTATCACGTATCTCCATGAATCAAACTGATCGCTATTTACCAATTTTACGTGAGGCTGCCAACAGTTTAGCAATGCTGACCGAAGACGCGTAACAGGGAAATACCCGAACAAACGGTGGCAGAACACTAGTGCTTTAAGTGATGCTGCAAAACAACCCTAACCGCTATTGAAGCCAGGACCTACGAAATAGTACCTTATTTGCGATAATCTGCTTCTGAAATTGATACCATAGGTTAGATGCTATCGAGATGAATTGGGGTCGTGCAGAGATGGGTTACCTTCTGCGAAGGACTGACGATCAAGCGATGAGCGGAATGGTCAAGGATTAAAGGCAGATACGAGATTGAACCGCGCGAAGCAGAACTGATTGATGCGACTATCTACGCATAAACTATACACTCGGAAACAATTGTTTCCAGTATGAAATAGAACGGGGTTGGCCAATCACGATAAAACACCACCTAATCGTGGCTCGTCCACAGTCACAGTAATCGTCGACCAGTAGTCATCGGCATAACTTCGTGGGGCTGAATTTGGTCCCATCTGTAGCACTATTATAAGTATCCCGAATTGGCTTCCGAAACGTTGAGCCTGTCAATAGTCTCTGGTTTTGAATTCATGCATAATGAATATATCATCAATATCCAACGGAACTACCTTCGCAAAATACTCATGAGCTATGTTCACCCACCGAATAAACAATACTATGATGAGCAAGTGTGGAATCTAGTACGTCAGATTCCTTATGGAAGTGTAGCCACTTACGGGCAAATCACTAAACTACTCCCACAGCCCGAAAATATTAGCCTTGAAAATTATCAGGTATCCGCTTCACGTTGGGTAGGGCTTGCCATGGCTGCCTGCCCCCAAGATCTACCATGGCATCGTGTTATTAATTCCCAAGGAAAGATCAGCCAGCGCCCAGGATCAGGGAAACAAAGAGCGCTCCTAGAAGAAGAAGGATTATTGTTTCAAAAAGACAAGCTTGATCTGGATGAGTATCAATGGGCCGGCCCAGGCCAGAGCGATAAACCGAGGCAGACTAGATTATTTTAGAAAAAATATCAGCAGCGCATTCATGTTTTTTTTCGGCTCGATTTTTCGGCTTCCACTCGCCTTTTCAATGCGCTTTCTATCTGGTCTTTAAAAGATTCACTTCCAAGTATCAGACGACGGCGTGGCGATTTTCTTAAGCTCACCAATCACCTGCCGGCCTAAGGCTTCCGTAAAAGTTCTCTTTAAGCCCACAACCTTTCTTCGTTAGACGGGGTCCAGTGAAAACAGGATGTAGAGTTACCAATTGGCTCGATTGCCAGAGGGCATTACCACTGCGGCACCGACTTACATCCGGCACTACCAGACAGCAGATTCAGCTGAAGTTGAAAGCTGCGGCCCCCAGTGAGGGAGTTGTGGAAACAATTATGGGTTGAACTCTCCCCAATAGTTGATCCGTGAATTCAAGCTAGCCCCGGTTGATGCATCCGGAGTGACGTACACGAATTCAGGCAATAGCTCATTTTGTTTAGAATTTTCTGACAGCGGAAGCAGTAAATCACCGATCATCCCGGTCAACAGGTGATTTTCGATCACATTCATGCCCCCAGTACTGGGAAAGTAAACCATGTTTTCGTCGTGGTTACCGGATACAGTTGCCACGGGGTCGAACCGGCGGATGAAGTTGACAACATTATTCAAACGCATCGTATTCGCGAATGCATCAGTATACTTGGAGATAAGTCGGGTGGCTGGGGATGAAAAAACCCGAGTAAGCACGCCGGTTCTCACACCCACCCCAGCTGCGGTATAGGCTCCTAAAGAGTGCCCCGTTAGAACAACATTATGGCCTTGCGTTACCCCGGTCGACTGATAGCCGCTGGCTAAAGACGCCGAGTTTGGTGGGTACCGCTTCGTGATCCGCTGATAGAAATCGTGGGCGTCTTTTTGCCAATCCACATCAGACTCAACCAGATTACCCATCATCAATTCCACGTCTTGAATGATATCCCCCTGATTGCTGGTTCCCTTATAAGAAATAATAATTTCTTCATCCAATTCTTTTGTCCCAGGCACTTTGATCGCCATGGCAATCAGGCCGCTCGACCCGGTAAAAGTATCGATTACATCAAGACCGCTTGAATCCGGTGCTTGCATCAGATCTTTAAAGATCCGCTTTTGAGAAAATGTGGACGGCGCAGCTCCCGGTTCGATACCGTAAACATAGTCAGAAGCAAAGGCATATCGCAGCAGCTTAGTGTAGTTGAAAACACCCTGCCCCGACTGTATCGCTGCGGCTTGTGATGGACTCAAGGCTGGGTACTCATACCCCGCTGAGGAATTGGAAGCGAAAAAAGTGACATTATGAGCATAACTTTCCCCATATTTAGACCTCATTGTGCTTCGAGCAATTTGCTCCAGGCGCGGTGTCACTTGTGAATCACTTACCGCTGAGCCGTTGATTTCCTCTACAACAAAGTAGTTTTCCGATGTCGCGTTCCAACCACTGTCTTTCCAATACCCGCCAAGCTTCACCCAGCTGTTATTGTCATTCACCCCCCACGCCTTTTTGATCACCTCCGACCTTGGTACAGAATCATCTCTTGTGCCATAACATTGAATATAAGTGGTAGCCATGAAGGTTCTCCCGGTAGTTGAGGTAACAAAACGATGTCTATCATAACCCCGTATCAGCACTAAATATACAGCCCAAAAAAACGTGTTTCATTGTCTTAATATCTTCCTTATGGCCAGTTAAAAACTCGAACTTAACTTAAAGTGGATTTTTTGGAAAATGCCGATTTAGAAATCTACTTAAAACCTAACATGGGAACACTAAAACTCTTCAACTGATATCGACGCGTAATTAAGGCACCGGGGGTGAGCAGCGCAGTTGGATCGAGTCTCAAGTTGAAAATGAAGGCAACGACGGCAGAAGCGAAATGGTCGCGAAGTCTTTCGGTTGTTATAAAGGGTCATGGGCAAAATTGACCCTTGAGACATCGATTCGTCTTATCGATGCCCCTGAGGAAAAGAAAGGATATAGAGCTTGGGATACAGGCAGATAGAATAAGTGACTCACATCGCCTTTTTCAGAATCGTTAAGGGCTGCGTCACCATCATCAGAGCCTTAACATGACGATGGATCAAGGGCGGTATTCCCATCATCGGATTAATTCGTGGGTAATATTTATGCCCCGATTAGCGCGCAAACCCTATCTATCTCGACAACTCGAACGGAATCGACAATAGACGCAAATAGGATACAAACGGCGATTTTTTAAGACAATAGGACTTATAACAAGCCAATTCTCGATGAATTTCAGCTCTCTTTTCAGCCCTCTCAGGAAAGCCGTTAGAGGTAATAACAGGACAATAGATGGACCTGTAAGCTCTGCTAGAGGCGCAAAAGTCAATAATCTTGTATAATACTACGCCCTTTCTTACTGGCCCCATGTCAATTTGATAGGCCAGCCACTGGCATGTCTGTTAGCGATGTGCTGTACATAATTGATAAGAGAATGAACTTAATGAGTGAACCCATTAAGGCTAGTTTCGATGATTTATATGCCATGTATTCACCCAAAGAATATGTGCGAACGTTAATGCAAGACTTAAACTATGATTTGCCTTTTCATACAATGGGTAAATTAAAAGCGTATTTACACGCCCTTTTGCCTCAAGATACCGTGCGTACCACATTCGTTGGCAGCAGTCATGGATTGGACGCTGTCGCGTTAAAGTACGACTTTAAACCAGAAGAGATTTTGGCGCGTTGGACAGACGACGACACCATCGAACAGCCCTTTCCATCCTCTGAATCGGGCATAGAAGCCACATTTATTGACGCACAACCTGAACCTCTGCGATTTGCCCATAACGTCAATCTGGCGGAAAAGTCATTGGTCGCGAACTTAACCCAGCCCTACTCCGATGAGCTACAGGATCACTTTACCCGTATGACCGATGTCGTCACGGCCATTGGTGTGACTTCATATTTGGGGCCAGAAGGACTGGAGCAAATTGTAGAAACCGCGTTTGTCAATGGTGACGCCCAATTGCTCTGCTTCGCTGTCGTCAAATATCTGCACACTAATGCCCTTTTGCTGACGTGCAAGAAACATGGACTGGGTATATATAAATTGGGCGAGATGCACCAACGGGCATATAGGGATGACAGCGAGCGAGTGCGCGTCACGGATGCGCTGCGTGCGCGGGGAATCTTGACACCAGAAGATGAACACAATTCGATAAGTTCCGTCTTTTTGGCTTACCGAAAAGAATTGCTCGGTGCAGCACAAACACTTGTTATCTCCGATGATAATAAAAATTTCGTAGGCTGTACGGAACAAGGTACATCTGATTTTTCCGAGCAATCCGTTAATGAGTGGCCTCACCCTTGGCACATTGCGCTCACTGCTGAGCAATGCGAAGACCGAGACTTGCATCAAAAGTTGACAAATTTACACATGCAAGGAGACATTCAGGTGGGCGACGTGCTGACGATGGTAAAGCGCCCGAACTCTGTACGGCCCTCTCTGGAACACGCTGGATACCTAGCGAAAATGTTCGCAGGGGAATACGTGGTTCAAGAGGAGCAGTTGGATAGTGGCGCTATTCGTCAAACCCTGACTCGAATCCAGTCAACAATCAATGCCAATGTTTTATCAGAAGTGCCCGCCAATAGCAGCGTCTTGGAAACAGAACTGCAAAAACATGGACACGTGTTGGTTCGTGTTGGTGAACCCGTGGAGGAAAACAAAGTTCTGAAATTGCTGATCGGAGATGGTAAGCCGATGAACTATCGTTATGGTAATACAAATCGTAAGAAAGTGAAGGGAACCTCGGCACTAGAGGTCACACCCTGGCCTGAACATCTAAACATTTTGCCCCATAGCGAGTTGACTTATCACACCGAATTTCCCAAACGTATGTCTTTTATCTGCCATGTTCCACCAGAACAAGGTGGTGAGACGTCGCTTTATGACTGTGCCGTTGCCTATGACCTTTTGCCCACGGCGCTACAGGAAAAACTGACACAACAAAATGTCTCCTTCCGCAAGCGCTACGTCTATAAACTTGATCAATCACGTTACCCTAGTTGGCAACAAGTTTTGGGCGAAGACGCAACTGCCAACGAGCTAATGGCGCATTTTCGTGACATGGGATACGACTGCGTGTTGTTTCAAGAGAACGACAATGGGGAGCTCATAGACGTGGTAGAGACTCAACTGACAAGGCCGCTGGTCTACGAATACCATGGCCGCCGATGTCTCCATTCCAGCGTTATTGGCATCGCCCCCTACTGGTATAAACGTATGTGGCCTGACAAACAACCTCCGTTAACTGCAACATGGGAGAACGAAGAACCGTTTTTAATGTCAGAGTTGAGCCAAATGGAAGACGCATTACTAGCGGCGCGCATTCGCTATAACCAATGGAGAGAACATGATGTCATCATTCTCGACAACCCCCGTATCGCCCATGGCCGCCTGCCCTTCAAAGGAGAGCGCGTAATCGGTGCATTGATGGCGCAACCCGCCCAGTTTGTAAAGCAAGACGGTCAATGGACTGTCGAAGCCATTCGCTAACAGAGACCTACTATGACTCAAAAACCAATTGTCCTGAAAGTTGACGGCGCGACCTACTTTGAGATGCCCCTACTCGCTAATTACCTGACTGAACACAATATTGATCTTATCGAGGCGTCTTTGTCTGAAGCCGGTAATGTCATCAGCCAACATGCACCCAAGGTCATTGTGACCGGGGCAACACCCGTGGGTAAAGAACTGATGGATGCGGGCATTCAACATGGGCTGCGTGGCGTTGTTAAAGCGGGAACAGGGCTCGACAATGTGGATTGCACTTATGCCGAGTCATTAGGGCTTACGATTGGAAACACACCTAATTATGTCGTCGAGACAGTAGCTGAATATGCCATTGGGTTAATCTTGGCATTGGCGCGCAAAGTACATCCTGTTCAACAGGCAATGCGCACATCAGGCTGGATCGACATCACTCCTGATTGGTTGGGCATGGAAGTTCATGGCAAAACCATCGGACTCATTGGCTTTGGGCGCATCGCCCGTAGCTTGGCGCGTATAGCCCATGCTGGCTTTGGCATGAACGTACTGACCTATGATCCTTTTGTCGATGCCGCAGAAGTGACTGCTCATCATGCACAAAAAGTGGATGGACTGGACGAAATGTTATCACAAAGTGATATTGTGTCGGTGCACACCAGCCTTAATCCGTCAACTCAGAATCTGATTAGCTCACAACAGTTCGCCGCCATGAAGCCAACCGCGTTACTGGTCAACGTCTCCCGGGGTGGCATCATTGACGAAGCGGCATTGCTGGCAGCATTGTCCAGCAGCGCCATTGCAGGGGCCGCGCTGGATGTCTTTGCACAAGAGCCGATCAACACCAGTACCGACCCCGTAGTCTCGCAACTAACAAAAATGGACAACATGCTGATTTCACCACACATCGCATGGTACACAGCGGAGGCGGGAGATAGGTTGCAAAAGACCGTGGCTCAGCGTTGTCATGAAATTATCATTGCAGACACAAAATAAAACCACGAAAACAGCAGAAACCATGACTTACCAAGACAGTGAATACGTACAACTGCCGGTGCCTGAAGGCATCTATGATCTCAACGTAGGACAACCTTCTCCACAGCTGTTGCCAATGGATTTGCTCTATTCAGCAGACAACACCCATATCAGCGACCCCACTTTTTTACAGTATGGCAATCAGCAGGGATACCTGACCTTTCGAAAAGCAGTAGGGTCCTTTTTATCGGCCGAAACCGGGGACGCCGTTTCTGCCGATGAGTTGCTCATCACAGCAGGAAACTCTGGCGCGATTCTGCTCATCGGCACAAGAATCGCTGCAGAGAGCAAAACCCGGCCCCTTGCCATTGTTGAGTCACCGACCTATCAGTGGGCGGTAAACGTTTTAGAAGGATGCGGATTCGACATCATGACCGTGCCCGTTGACGACGAGGGTATGGTGGTTGACGAGGTTGAGCGGCTGGTGGTCGAAGAAAACGCTCGTCCTGCGCTTGTGTTGACCATTCCGTCACATCAAAACCCGACCAGTGTCACGCTAAGCACACCGCGCCGCCAAAAATTGATTCAACTGGCAATCGATCACGACTTCAAGATTTTGGCTGATGAAGCCTATCAATTGCTCAGTTTTCCCGATGGACGAGTGGATTCATCACTTGCAACCTCAGACACCACCGAACAGGGAGTGGTGCTGACGATAGGTACTTTCAGCAAGATCTTCGCCCCAGCTCTGCGTCTCGGCTGGGTACAGGCCAACCCACATCTCATTGCATGGCTCGTCAAGCACCCATTATTGGTAAGCGGTGGCGGACTGAATCCGATTATGGCGGGATGGTTGGAGCCAGTGATCACTGATGGTTCGTTGGAAACCTGGCTCGCCGGCCTACGGAAAGAATTGTTCGACCGCTATGTCTGCCTGCGTAATGCATTACAAACAAAACTGCCCCAGATTGAAATGGTGACTACTCCCCAAGGGGGCTACTACATCTGGTGTCGCCTACCAGCGCACATGGACAGCGAAGCATTACGTGTGCTTGCGTTTGACAAATACAAAGTTAACTTTCGACCGGGTATACAGTGCAACACATCCCCTGATTATCTACGGCTCTGTTTTGCTTTTCACACGAGTGAAGAAATTGAACAAGCCATTGATCTGTTGGCCTCAGCCTACGATGAGTATGCCAACGGTTTAGCTTAAATTTATTCAAAAGAAATTACTCGTTAAGTTTTCGTTCTACCATTTCGATAACATGAAAACTTAACGAGTTAAAACTTGTTTTTCGACACTAAAAGCGCTGAAAATATTTCTACCACCGACTTTTTATTTTTCGAATACATCGAATGAAATTAGCAGTGTCAATACTAATTAGAAACAACGCACTTCAAATTTGATTGTGCAACCCTACGTCTGTAACTTTGATTTAGGTTGAGTCATTATCGTCGTTCCACACGATATATCGCTTGTCGGCATTGCTCCATTCATCGTCAATCTCGACGAGGATGGCACTGACA
>WLWI01001483.1_pt1 | contig 20337 bp, 9 predicted proteins | sample 6701501 | NCBI WGS metagenome assembly WLWI01 (sample SAMN12718690, study PRJNA515312) | sponge metagenome | isolation source: marine sponge | host: Mycale hentscheli | place: New Zealand: South Island, Marlborough, Capsize Point | collected 2014-11-01 | reverse complement strand
TTGTTTGTTTTTGTTGTTGTGTTTTTTTTTTTTTTTTTTTTTTTTTTTTTTTTTTTTTTTTTTTTTTTTTTTTTTTTTTTGCTGTCTTTGTTAGATGCAATTCGCCTTCTTTATTCTCTAAATCTAGAGAATAGCAACTGTAATATCTCTTGGGCCACTTGTAGAATTATCTGGAAATTGTAGAGGTTGTGTGTTGAACTCTTTCACACTTTCTTATTGACTTTTGTTAAAAAGTCATTCTCCCTTCTCTTTCCCCCCCCCCCCCCCCCACTTTTTTTTTCTTCCTTCCTTTTCCTTATTTTTTTGAAGAGAAGTAAAATTATATTCACTTCATTCATTGTTAGAGTTCATCGGTTCAGGGTCCACCCTTGAAAGATACTCGTACATCATAATCAGTCTAGTCTTACATAACTGCCTGAGGCATGTTGCTTATCCAGCTGGGCTTGGTTGGCCATAGCAATGCTACAAGTTAATACAATTAGAGATGGCAGATCACTTGACGGAATTTCAAACTCCCAAAGTTCATTGGGTTATCACTCTGGAACCCTTTGACTCCATTACTTCTACTGATAGGTTCATTGAGCACTTATTTATTTGTTTTGACAGGAGGTATATATATATATATGCAGAAAGAACGAGGTAAAAATAACTTTTTGTTAATTATAGCTCATTTTCCTTTTGCCCTCATATATATAAGAAGCGAGTTTTAGAATGGAATGGTGTCAATAATTAATTTGAAAATGGGATGGGGAAGCTTTCAGTAATTGCTAGCAAACTCTAAATCATGCTTATAAAGGTGGTGTTTACTCAACTTCTTATACATTTTTGTCCATGATTTAAAATAGCAGATGTCTTGTATGTAGTCTTCCTATCCCATAGTTATCATTGGCCCAGGAGAGTTGTGGTCATGTGACTTATTCTATTTGTGGAGGTGGAGCCAATTGCACACACTCTTTTTGTGTCTTTCCCACATGTGGTTATCTTCCCAGTGCAGTCAGCAGCTGTACTTTTGACTTCATTAATTTGTTATCTGCAGAACTCTGTTCAAACCTTTTCATCAAGGATTACATCAGTTTCAATACGCCCGCCCACTTAGTCACGCCCACTTAGTCATTCTCGGCCTGGAAGTAAGCAGTATTAGACAGCAGACTGACTGGCTTGTCACTCACACACTTGTGCTAGAGTGTCGCTGTGTCTGTCTCTCTGTCTGTCATTCCATCAAAGGTGTATCTTGAAGAATGCATCTTATCAACGGGGAATGATATATATAGCACTATTAGATTAGCCAAGCTGTCTCTGCATGACTTGACACTGAATGCAAGCATTCATACCTCTGTCAAGTCATGTATTGTGTCCAGCAGTTTGTTTGTGTTTATGTTGTTGCTGTACTTGTTTTGTTTGTTGTTGCTGTAGTTGTTGTTGTTTTTTTGTTGTTGTTTTTTTGTTTTGTTTTTCTCAATCATGATTTACGGTGCAACTAAGCTTAGAGAAATACTAGCCACTCGAACTGTGTCAGTTAATTGACATGGAGGACAGTAACATTAATTATTACTGTCTCAACATATCATTTTTGTTTTTGTGTTGTTTGTTTGTGTGCGTGCAGGTTGGATCAGACCAAATACCTGATGGCCCTCAAGAATCTCTGTGACGCAGGCATCGTGGACACGTACCCTCCTCTTTGTGACGTGAAGGGATGCTACACAGCGCAGTACGAACACACCATCCTCCTCAGGCCCACCTGCAAGGAGATTGTCAGCAAGGGAGAGGATTATTGACACTCTCATTATCTTTAAGATATCACTGTTGGTGCTTTGTCCCACTTCAGTAATGATTGTTGCAGTTTTTGTTGTTATGTGATCTCTAATTTTCTACTACACATTTAATAATCATATTGTATATTTATCTTGTTCTTCTTTGAAATATTGACAAGAAGACGATACTTTAAATGATAGAAGTCAGTTTTAGTAGTAAGCAGCTGCAATTCTGCGGACAGAACGATAATTTGCTTGGCATGTGCAATTAATTTTCTTCTGCATTTATTTTTCTCTTTCATTTCTCCGTTCCTTTCCTTGGCGTTCCTGAACAGATTGAAGCCCTTGATGTAATGTAGGGTTATTTCATTAGTGTATGTGGGCTTGGATGAGCTGGCACGCTCTCCTGCTCTCCTTGATGGTGGGTCTAGCTGGATATGGTGTCTGTCTGTGGGCTGACACTTCAGTAGCTGTATCTTAATTGCAGTCAGAGAGTGGGAGGTTGTTGATCTACTCTCTCAGTCTGCCAAATGTTAGGGAGTCCTCTGTCAGTTTTCAATGTACCATTTTTTAAAAAGGATTGACACCTTGGACACTAGATAAAAATTAATGCATTTATGTTAAAATGGTGTGTGTGTGTGTGTGTGTGTAGTACACAGTAGAACCTCTGAGCTGAGAACACATTGGGACCAGGGTTGTCAGTTCATAGTTATTTGCTTATTAAGAGGGTGATAATTTTCTATTGGAGGGAGCAAGTTAGTCTTGTTAGAATCCTGTAGGATATCATGCTCACACACCTATAAATATTAGATCATAATAATTTCACACTTCATTTTGCCAACTGTACCTGTACACATTTTTAGCAGTACGGAACTGACATGTGCTCCATAGCAACCAGAATAGGTGGACTAGAAGTCTCTCGCTGTCAATCTGTGTATTTCCTCTATCGTCCAGCTGTAAATATTGTATGTACAAGTTTCAAAAATTGACACCAGTTGGAATGTTTGATCACCATTTTTCAGCCACTACACTTTGCTTGTGTACACTGACTGACATATTTGCATAAGGGCTGAGAACAAGACTCTTAGCTTCCAGGTAGTGTAAGGTTGTAGCTGGAATAAAGCACAATGGTAACGCACCTTTCCAGAAGTCTAGGTGTGTACATGCCACTATGTAAGATTTTCTAAGATACATATTATGACAATGAATTAAACATACAGTGGTGTAGGAAGATGTTTCAATATGAGGAAGTGGGGGGGGGGAGGGGGTAGGGGTGGGGGTTAAGTGCATGTGTTCTGTGGTTTAAAGGTGTTCATGTTCTAAATCACTTCTTTAGCTTGTGTTCCAAAAGTCTGGAGGGGCTCCCCTCTTTCCTATGCAACTGCAATAATAGTAATAATGTGTAGACGTGGGTTGTTAAGCATCCCCTCTTTGTTAAACGCTGTTTTTTAAGCACCTATTTTCTTCTCAGTTTTAGTACATTTTTTTATTAAGCGCTTTGTACAGATTGCTGCTCAGCTCCAGTTTTTAGGTTACCACTTGCTGTTAAACACCCTTTTTTTATTTTTATTAAGCTCATTTCCTTACACTTTGGAGTTAAAAGCGGGACCATTAACAACCCCGTCTATGGTAATAATAATAATAATAGTAATAATAATAATAACAATAACAATAACAACAATAATAATAATAATAATAATAATAATAATAATAATAATAATAGTAATACAACAACAAAAAAGGAAGATTATGGTATTCACAATGTCATTTACTGCCAGTACTTCTCATCTAACAATTAATTTAGAAATGAATATTTGCTGCAACAAAGATGCAAACAGACAGAAGAGAGGAATCTACATCATATTAGCTGTAGCAAAAGCAGACAGCCTGGCTGCACTAATACTTCATTCAAGTTGTTCTTTGTCTGTGCTTGTTTGTTTGTTTGTTTGTTTTCATTAGTACTCACTGTCTTCAGCTGATGAATGATTAACATTTCCCACATGAATCCGTTAATGGGGGATGCATGTTCCTATGGCAGCCAGCTGTGGAATGGATGGTAAAAGGAACAAGAAGTACTCTAAGAGCTGCACGGGCCACACGCTAATGGGCAACCCACGCTCCCGGCAGCTGTCAGTGGAGTGTCTCTTGGCAATGGATCCTCATGATTAATGGCTCCCAAGACCAGGAGCTTAGCCTTACATGGGAGCGTGGGCGTAGGACATGCACAAGACTTGTCTCGGACACGTGAAATACATATTTTCCAACTTGGCGCTAGAATTTTGTGGTATAATTAGTAGTAGCTGCTATAGTCATTTGAAATTTGAAGTCAAAAGATATTTGATAAAGAGAGTTATGATATTTCTTAGTAGCACAACATACTTTAGTGTTTAATAAATTGATGTTAAAACATTGAACATCACCAAAAGGTAGTTTGCTATTACGAGAAAATCTTTCTGACTTGAAACTTAGCTATTACTATTATTATTATTATTATTATTATTATTATTATTATTACTAGTAGTAGTAGTAGTAGTGGTAGTAGTAGTAGTAGTAGTAGTAGTAGTAGTAGTAGTAGTAGTAGTAGTAGTAGTAGTAGTAGTAGTATTTTATTATTATTATTATTATTATTATTATTATTATTATTATTATTATTATTATTATTATTATTATTATTACTATTATTATAGCCACTATGGGATAACATAGGAACCCATAAGAAATTAATTAGGCCCTAGGATGATAGGAAGTGGTGAGATAAATTACTAGCAGTACAGTCCATTTGTACATATTAAAGGTAAGCTTCAATACACTCTATGGAGTGTGGAACATGAACTTTTTCTCGCGCATGTTTATTTCGCGAAGTTCCTCCGCACAATTTAGCGGGTAGAGTGGGGCGGGGTCGTTTGACAGCAGCAGCCGTAACGTAAAAAAGATCGGAATTGTAGAAATCTGCACATTTTACATTTGAGTTTGAATAAAATAATTGTACTTTTACTTAGCTATGGAGAGGCAAATACCCCGAAGAACTAGAAGTCTAAAAAAGTCTAACAGTTTCAAAATTAAGCGCATGGGAAACATCATTGTGTGCGATTGCTGCGGCCAAGGCCACCAGCCGGGCAAGAACCATCTCTATGACTATCCGGACAACACCGACAGCGAGCTACTCTGCGGCATATGCTTACAGCCGCTCGTAGAGCCAGTGGACACGATGTGCGGGCACACGTTTTGTTACAACTGCTTAAAGAGTCATCTGAGGATGCAGAGGAACTGTCCTGCAGACCAAGTCCCCATTAGTGAAAATGATGTGAAACCAAGCAGCCTGCTGGTGAGAAAGATTTTAGACAAGCTCATGGTGGTCTGTCCCAACAATGGCTATTGCGATGAGACTATGCCAAGAAGTAGCCTTGAAGTACATCTCAAGTACCACTGCCCAGGTAGCTATGTATCGTGTCCCAGAGAAGATAAGAAGCTTGGCTGCAAGTACATCGGCCCTCGCTGTCAGCTGGAGGACCACCTCTGGAGCTGCTGTTATGGTTCGGACATGGATATGAAGAGTAAGCGATATTGATATTGAATGGACAAGCACTTGTTTGATGAATATTGTGGAAGGTGTTATTTTAGCACTATGGGTTTGCGTGCATAACTTGCCGCACGTGTAGGGTGAAATGTATAACAGTTACATAATACTTCTACATTTTTCTGTTTAGACGAGATGTAAGTACTTATTTATTAGTGTTTACTTACCTATAAAGACGTATATGGTAGAGTAAGTGAGGGAGGAGCAGAGTTGTATGTTTAGACTCAGTGTTTACTCCTCGCTTGTTGCTAGGAGTTGTGGTGGTGATGGGTATTTCTCTTTTTGTAATGTAAGGAAGTGGAAGCACATTGTCACTGACTAGGAATGTTTTGAGTCATTAAAGAAAGGCCTTGGGGGGACTTCTACCCAGGTTGATAGAATAGGCATTGAATCATGCATCACACACACACACACACACACACCACAACACACAACGCCACAATGGTTATTTCATTTATGTTGTTGTTGTTGTTGTTGGTATATATTCATTTTTTTAAACAACTGTGGCTTTGTTGCCGAGACCTCTATTCATATTTGCAGCACCAGTGAGCCCTTCCAAGTAATTACACATTTTGAAGCTAGACTTGGAGTATTAGAGAGATTCAAATATCTGGACTCACTCCAGTAGACAGGGGCAGCGGAGAGTAGTGTAGGAAGGGAAATTAAATCTGATTACAACTTTCTGGCAGTCAGAAGGCATCGCTGGTCCAAGTTTTAAACCTTGCAGATGTGGGTCTAGACTGGTCTGTCTTGACGTAATTCAGTCCACGTGATTCCCCTCACAACGGGCATTTGGCATTTAAAAAAATAGTAATATAAAGACCGATCTTGTGCTCCTTTAATGCTCTAAATAGGACGTATCATAGAATAGGACCTAGCAGATGTGCAGAAACCCCTCCGTTTGCAGAGAAGCAGGTGTCAAACAGGTCCTCGTGCAACACATGGTATGTGTGTGCACCTAGGTGTTTGTCTGTCACTGTGCATCCTTCAATGAGCGGGTGAAGCAGATGACAGCTGTCATGTGTATTGCCGAATAACTGGCCGTCAGGAGTTGCCGAGTCAGTTCAAGTTGTGTATGCACATAAGGCAAACTATTGTCTTTATATAATTTTGGGTAATGTCTGAAAGAAATAACCTTGTAATAGGATACTGCAGCACATCTGGCAGTCTGTGTTTGTTCCTCTGTTATGGATTGTGTGCAGGATTTTTAAACCAAGAAAGGTAGTTTTTGAAAGTCTTGTTCAAGTACTCTTGTTTCCTATTATAGGCTTTCAGCTTGTTCCTTGTGATCGCACACATAGTTGAGAGTTTACCAAGTCCAATCATCCCTGCCCTGATGTCACTGATTGTTTTCTAGTTGCTTCACTTTCTTGTACACCTCCTCCTCCAGTTCTTGACCCCATCTTTGACATGCTCCATGTGGTAGTGTAGTCATGTAAGTAAAAGGGTGGGTGTGGCCCATTGCCACCGAGTCACACTATGTTTGTTGATCCTGAACGAAGTCGTCTTCTGGTTTGACAGAGAAGTATTCAGCTGGTTGCTAGCCACTGTAAGCTTGCTTGTGTGTGCTTGCATGTGGTGTTTGTGTTTGTATGTGCTGAGGGAATTACTTGCATTGTGTGCAGATACTTTGTTTGCTTAAAGTCTCCATATTGCTTCACTTCTTGGAATGTCTTTCTTCATGCCAGTAAGTGTGTGCACTGCAAGGAGAATGCATCACTCAGTTAACGATGCTACTAAATGAAATAGATGACTAGGAACATTATAATTAAAATTTTAATTAAACCTGGGCATTCTGTTACTCTTGGCATAATGCATGCCTGAGGCACTCACGTGGTTGTTAGAAGGTCGTCTTTGCCAGCTGTCTGGCACATGCGTAAAGGTATGCTGCTGCTATTATGGAGAGAACAATCCATGAATACGGTTGCTGTCTCGTCTACTTGTCCAGGGAATTATCAAAATGAAAAACATGGCTTGGCATGTTTGAAATGTTTATTCGTAGTATGTGAATGAAGGTTCAAGAATGATGGTCTAAATTTAGTCTCTGGTGAAGTGGGAGGTGTCATGGCAATTAGAAACCCAACCTCCTCCGAGTGTGTGTATGTGTAACAATAAGCTTGAACTCTGGACCTTCCATAAATGTTTGTGACTTGAATATGATTCAAGAGTGTGACAAACTCAGTAATAGTAAAAGATTAAACCATTCATAGTTTGCAGTGGAATGTATTGACTGGTACTGAAATGTAATCTGATCTAAAGAAGCTGAAGCGAACGTCATCCCTCCACATAGTTGTGTGCATTTTAGCGATCCAAACCATGAATAGTTGCAGGCAGTATCCCAAGATATTGATAGAAAGGGTACACATGTGGAGGGGGAGGAGTGGGGTGTTGTTGTTGTTGTTGAGGGGGTTGAAGTGGATGCTAAATGAGCATTTCACTTAACTTCACAGCCTCTTGTTGTGATCCGAAGCAGTCAATGCAAACATTGTGATGAGAATAAAATTAAAAATTCTGAGAATGTGACCTTAAGTTCCGGCTTAACACCCGCAGAACTTCAACAGAAACCTCCTGAGGCTTTCACAATAAAGCTTGCCTGTTGCACTGCACAGCCCATAGACTTGTACCGACACTATTTATCTTCCCATGGGGAGGTCACTTTGGTGTGGTTTGCCGGCTTGCACGTGTGGTGTGTCTGCAGATCAAACATGTAAGAAACTGAAGGGTTACCCAAACATGTTTTGCTGTGTGTGTATTTATTATTTTGAGCCTTGACTTCATATCTGGGTGCTGTGACTGACCTAGCAATGTTTAGACTCAGTATTGGCAATTATCTTTTGGTTTGTTGCAAGTTGGTGAAGCAAACAGAAGGGTGCTAATTGACTAATATGTGATTAGAGGAGAAGAATTTATGGGGAAGATAGGGTGCAAAATATTGCTTCAAACAAAGGCATTTTGGTTCTGTCCCAATGCAAAGGGAGACCTCACACAGTTAATGGTAAAGTGGTTGAGAAAGGTATTGGTTGGGGGTTAATTGTGTAATTTCATACTCTACTATTCTATTAGAGGCAGATAATTGGCAGTGAAGTCGATGTAACTTCGGTACACACACACACATACAATGGAAGGAAATTGCTGTCTAACTGCTCTTTAATTCCTCGCCAATCTCTCCCCAAAGATAGTGCTCGTGTGGAATGCTAGTAGCAGATGTCAAGCTGTAAGATCATCCAGGCATCTCTCCTTACCTCACCTAGTCACACTCCAGTGTCCTGGCATGTCTTTTGCAAGATCATGAGCACCGAGCTCAACTCTCCCTCTTTGCCACTTCACATTCCACAAATTACCACAACCCGCCACCTCCCTCCCTGCCCACCCATATTTTCTCCTTTGATTGATTGAGCATGCCCAGTTTCATTTTACCGGTACAGATCCATGCTGGTCTTAGCTAAAGTTTTCTGTCAACAAGTACGAGTGTAGCCTCCAGCAATTGTCAATGTCTTCATTAGACAGCAGACATACAAAACGTACCCCTGAGGGTACTTTGAAGGTGCTAAAGGTGTTTTTTCATTGTGGTCACTGAAAGAGCTGGTAATGATATGTTGAACAACATAGCAGTTGCTGGGGACAAGTCCCTTAGTCCTAACCTTTCCAGCCGTGTTATTAGCACCGGAGAGCCATTCATGCTCGCTTGGCTGGCAGGGAAAATTTCAAGTAATAGGTTTACTTGTTTCCATTCCGTTATGTTCTCCAGTCATTCATTTACGAGTCTTATTAGTCCTTGGACAAATGTCTGCACCATGCTCCAATCACACAGCCAATTACCTGCCTTAATTTGTTTCGGACACGTTGCCCGTTTAGTTGCACCACTCCGATGGTTCTTCTACGAAGGTTGTGGAGGACATTGCCGGGAAAGATGCTGATCTGTCTCCACTTTCGCATCATCACATTTCCCGCCTCACAAAGAGTAGGAACACTCCCTCCCATGCCATAAATATTTAGCTAATTAATAATCCTATTCTCTTGACAACACATCAGGGTGGGCTCCAAGGAATATCCCAGACCCTTCCCTTTTATCAATTACATTTTATAAATACTTCAAACTCTCACAGATCTAATTAATGTATTATTAGAGACCGAGATCAACTTACATGTTATACTAGAAGGCCAGATTATTGTTTGCAACGATGAGGTTTTATTTTATTTTTTATTTTTTTATTTTTTCATAGCTGGTATGAGGTACGGAATCATAGAAGGCCAAGCAAGTATCATAGAGATCCCTAAGGGCACCAGTGATCTGGGATTGGGAATATCGTGGTGTGAAGATGAGGTAAGATGGACTGAATGTATGTGTGTGTGTCTGAAATTATGCTATGGAACTGAACTTGAGTGTGAACATCTGTGTATGATGAAATGAATTAATTAAAATGTGTAAAAGCTAATAGAAAGAGAGAGAGAAAAAAAAAGACTGCAATATTAATGGAAATATTGAATTATTAAATTGAAGCCATCACTTTTTACAAAAGTTTGATGGCGCTAACTTGAGCTGCCTTTAATTTGTAGAGTCTGACTTCATGCAGCCTATGCTATACAAGGCAACCCGGTCCATAGCATTCATATGGTAGTGTATACCCAGTCCAGTGAAGCCTTTGCTAGCTGTATCCAGCCAGAACTAAGCTTATTAGTTCAGCAACTAAAAAAAAAAAAATACTTGACAGACTTTGTCGAGGAAGGAGCTCTATGTCATCAAACATGGATGGATACGTTCCCTAGCTAATAGTTTTGATGCCTTGGTTGCCATTCTCAGTAAGTGTCATTTATTGTGGTTTCCCAGTAACCCCAAAACTGGGTGTGTGACACGATAAAAATAAATGGCTGCTGTTGGGGATATATGTTATGACTCGGTTAGCCTTTACGATTCTTCTTCTCACCTTTGTTAAAGTTTTTTTTTTTCCCCTCCTACACGGGAATAAATTATCACGTACATGTATATCAAGTTTCCATTAGTTTGTAGCTTGCACAGATTGAGAATGAATAAACTTGGCATTTCTGTCATATCACATCCTACTTGAGGCATCTAGGAGTGTGTATTTTACAGTTGTGTGTTCACCGTTCATTGAACACCCGGAATCATGAGCAACGTCACACTGGCTGCCAGCTTAATAGTTCAATTTCTAGTCTTTCCTCTTCTTCTTCTTTTCCTCCCGTATTTGTAGGGTGTGATAATAATCGATGAAATATTCCCTGAGGGCAATGCATTCAGAGACGGCCGCCTGTGTATCGGTGACAAGATTCTAGAGATTAATGACGAAGACATCATGACTCGAAGTTTGGCAGAGGCGACTTTAGCATTGGGGGCAGTGGTTCCACTCATCCGTTTGACTGTTTATCGAGAGTTTCTTGATGAGAGTAAGTGAAGTAAAAAATAAATAAATAAATATAAATAAATAAATAAATAAATAAATACATAAATGCCAACTTTAGTAATCTGTGTTCATATGTTATTGTTCTTGTAATGCTGTTCATATTATTTTGTACTCATATTCAGCTTCCCCTGATCCAGAGCTTGTGGAGCTATCATGTGACGATGACACGCCCCTTGGGATACAGATTCGATCGTCTCGTGGCCAGCCAGGAGTGTTCATCCACCTACTGCAGCCTGATTCGCTTGCGGACCAATCGGGACTTCTCTTCCCTGGTGATCGTATTCTAGAAGCCAACGGACAAGATCTAAAGTTTGTCTCACTCGAAGAAGCCGCCACCGTTATCTCTGTAAGCTTTTTGAATTAAATAGAAACTATAAAAATTTACATTGAATTTTTTTCCCTTTTTGATCTAGAATATTTCCGGTAATTTAAAACTTCTGGTCTCCCATCCTGTTCGCAACTCTGCCACCAGTTCAGATGTGTCTAGTCGATCTGCCTTTTCGTACTCCTCTTCTTCTCTCACTCCTAGCCAACTCAATCCCATTTATGATGAAATAGTTGCCCCGTCAGGGTACAAAGTGGGAGAAGTCAAGTGTGTGGTCCTCAGAAAGGTATGCAATACATAATATTTTCCTGTGCTGTACATATTTGATGTAAATATATTGTGCAAATAGTTATGTGGGATTTGCTTTTGTACTGAAGAGGAAATCTTATTTTCTCTGTCATGTATGACAACTTCACCTGGAAGTGGAACTTTACCCTTTTTCAGAGAATAAAAGTGTACCCAAACAACCTTCATATGTTACTGTAGAATTGAGTGGGTACGGCTTCACTACATGCAAATTGACATAGCAGCTAAACCTATGAGAAGTTTCCCATATAACCCATTGTTCATGCTCACACCTGATGCATGACACACACACGCACGCATACATTATATTGCATTCCCTGCTTACCAGTGTCATCCTTCTCCTAGAAGTATCATTTTTAGTGAACAAAAAGCTTGCCTGACACTAGCGCTGGTTTCTGTGGGTGCAGCAAAAGGACATCTCGCAAAGGACAGAAGTTGTCCTAGGCTTTGGTCTCACTCTTTGTTGTCGGACTATTTCCCCTTTGTGATATTGCATACCCTCCTCCACAAGTGCTTTGAAAGAGAAGCCTTGTTGCTAGTGATTCAAATCAAAGTGAATTCCCTTCTCAATTGGTCCCTCGTATACTCAAAGGAAAAGTAGATGGATTTGGCGTGCAATACTGATGGTGTTTAGAGTTATTGTATCAGCTGGTTTTATCAGGCCTAGGTTGACAGTGTCCAGAATGCCATTCTTCACCTAATGCTGTTTGATGTTCTTGTGTGGTTATAGCAACCTGACGAGTCCTTCGGAATGAATATCGGAGGCGGTAAAGGCAGCCAAGGAGGTGACCTACCCATCTACATTTCAGACTTGAGACCAGATTCAGTGGCATCGAAAAGTGGCCAGATTCAGGTATGCACAAGTGTGTGAGAAATCAATTAAGTGGAGTGCTGTTGGCTAATTTAGGACTTTAGTAGTTACATTATCTTAAAGGTCTTGTTTTGAGTGTTTTAAAAGATGGATTACTGGTTACATTTAACTTACTCATAGACTGTATAGCAGTTCCGTAGTGGTTGTGATATGTTTTCATGGTAGTGGCCACATCCAAGGGAGCCATGTTTCTTCTCCCTTGTGTTCGAAACTGCCTAACTTGGCTGTTTGTTGGGTTTGTGTTGTTGTTGAGTTAACCAGACTGTGTGCTAGTAGTTTAGACTCCCGTTAGCTGAGGGGTAATTAGGGGGCAATTAGCTGCCAGGTAGTGGGGAGGCTTGGTCACCACTGACACTATTAATAGTCTATGGCGTGCATTAGTGGCTATGAGAACATGGTAATGCATCTGGAGATAAGATATACATCTATTGGTTTGACTTGATTATAAAGTATGTGCGTGTGTTTGTTGTTTGTGTGTGCTTACCTTGGTAAGTATGTGTCCGTGTGCCTGTAACAATTGCCTGGTGGAAAGCTTGAATTAGTCCTTTGATCTTGGGGTTTCAAAAGGAATATAGAGTGATAGTTGAAAGTCCATAGAGCAAACTAGATGTAGTGGAATTTAGTGATATTATCACATCGACAAGGATCATTGTGGTCCAGGGAACAGCAGATACATGTAGTTAGCCTTTTCAAGCCTATAGTGTACGATACATATAAACCATGTGGGGTTGGATATCATGGTACATGTGTGTGAGATTGTACATGACTTGAAAGGCTTCTTTGCCATGAGAGCTGTCAACCATTATTAGTTCTGAACATCTGTAATGATCCCACGGACTCACCCGGAGGTGCTGGTGCTAACTACTGTGGCTTCTCTATTTCCATTTCCTTTCCTTTTTTTTTTTTTTTAATTGATGAAAATCTCTAGGAGATTACATAAGCATTTTCATCAGAGATAGTTTTTGTCAGTGAAACATCCTGGAATTATTGAACACCTTTGCATGTTTATTTTTTCCATTTCCCCTTGTGCCAACATCAGAGGTCAATGATAAAAGTGCAGGGTCAATCAAGGGAGGAACAGGGGTCATTGCTTAGCTCTCGCTTAGTGCCGACATCGAAACTAGGGAATGTAAGTTGCCTCTACTTGGTGACATTACCACAGTTTGCTGCCCCAGAATGTAGCCATTACATTCTTAGCTACTTGTTATGACTCTACTAGTACGTAGGCTTAGTATCATGCATGCACAGAGTCACTGAAAGTTGTGACAGCCAGCAGTAGAGGCAAGTTGTGACTCATTTGGTAAGCATGCTCAGCACCTAGGTGAAGCAGGAAGGAACAATGTAATGCTATGACATTGATAATACTCGTGACATCATTGGCAAGATGAAGGCTTCATGTTGAAAATACATAGAGAAAGGAAACTGGACTGTGTTGTACCCCTGTACCAATAAAAGCAACAACTATTAACTAATGCTATCTAATATAGGGATTAATTAAAACGCTACAAATCTTTAACATTAGTTTCAAATTTCCCCCCTCTCTTCTATTCTGTTGGTATCATACAGAGAGGGGACATCTTATTGAAAGTGAACAGTGTGTCTGTGCTGGGCCAACAGCACGTGGAGGCCATCCAGACTATCCGAGGAGTCATGTCTGCCTCTACCGTCAAGCTGGAGCTGATCCAAGGAGACGAGACGGATAGTTTGGGCAGTCTCTGCTCTGACTGGGTGAAGTGGCTCAAGAGATATGAGGCTCGGAACAGAATCCATAGGTGAGACACAAGAAAGGGAATAGTAATAATTATAGTAATGATAATTATAATAATAATAGCAACAACAATGGTAATAATAATAATGATGAAAATGATAATAATCATAGTGATGATGATGATAATGATTTTATTTATTTTTATTTTTTTTATAGTCCTATGGAAATGGACATAACTCTGACTCGCAGCAGCACTGAAAGCCTCGGCTTCAGCTTGGTGGGTGGAGTCAACTCGTCTCGAGGTAACAGCCCTGTGTATGTCCGCAGCATAGCCAAAGGAGGCATAGCAGCTCAGGACGGCAGACTGCATCAAGGAGACGAAATCATCAAAATAAACGGAATTGACCTTACGCACAGGAGTCAGGATGATGTGGTAAAGATCATCAAAATCACCCCTGGCAACCTGGTCCTCACTGTGATTCCCAGAGAAGTCATGTTATGAAACGATTGTACACACAGCTACCATCCCATAATCATCAAAAATTCATGTTTATTTATTTTATCCGCAAGCAAATTCAATCCCCAAAGCAAAGCTCAAGAAACACTTCATTTTTTTTTTGTGCAAAATAGAACTTTTTTTTTTACCCATTCATTCTTCAGACCATCCATCATATTCATAACTCCAATCATTTCTACGACACATCTAAACTCCCTCTCTTTTCACTGTACTTTTTTTTTTGGTCACATGTATCGAAATTGGCAGTTTGAAAAAAAAAGAGGAAATATTACGTTAAACGTGCGCAGCTTGTGTTACACATACTTAAAATAAAGAACATCATCAGCAAGAATGCAGAGAAATACCACCTTAAATGTGCACAGCTTGCGTCAGAGATGCGTATAGTTTCATTGGATTCAATAGGTAGTTGATAAAATGATCATTCAGTCATTTGAATAAAAAAAAAATTAAGGGAGGGGAATGAGAAAGAAAGAAAATGGATATAAAAATGAATCAGTTTCAGCTAGACCAGAAGACCAGGTAAAGAGCCATGGTAATGCAGCACACTGACACATAAGGACTCAGTCTCTCTCCTATCCGAGCAAACTTCCAGAATGTACCTAGTAATCTGCCAAACACACACACACACACACACACAAGTAAGAGTAAAAAGCTTAAATATAAATAAAATTTCTAATGACAACTCAAAAATCTTGCACAAGTTTGACTGAATCTGGCTTCATTCACGGAAATACTCTCCCAAATACGTGTGAAAATGTACATGTGAAAGTTCGTTCACAGTGAATGGCATTAACTTCAGAAAGCATCTGCTGTTAGTATGTGTGTGTGCATGAAAGTAGGGTTGAGCTCAACATGCCCTAACAATATGATGAAATCCAGTTTACAGACCCACTACACGACACATGCTGATTGTAGCAACCAAACACACTCATCACTGACTGACGTGTGACACCAAATACCCTTATCTATCAAACACACTAACAAACAAACTCCCACAGTAAAGAGAACAAACTGCCAAATTGATTTATTTAAGTCGCTGGGTGCGGCTGAATTTTTTAAATTTAGCAACATCGTGCAAAAGCCAATTGAATTAAAAATTAAATATTCTGCAGAGACGTGGTTTCAAAGATTTAGCACTCAAAGATTTAGCAAGGCTGCACTGACCACAAAATATCATAATTTATGAACCAGGACTTCCTATGACTTCGCTCAATCAGACATAGAAATTCCATTTTGTTTTTCAGGTCCACCATGTTACTGTACAGAGTCTGTTTAGGTCATCTCTTGTGGCAACATGCACTTCAAAGATGCAGACAGTATTAGGAAGACCTAGAGTGCCACCCCATGGCGGCGACTGGCGGGTCTGTCTGGGGATCACAACTAAATATACCAACCACTTGAATTTGTTGATTTTTTATGAAGTATTTGGCAGATTGTAAAAACAAACAAACATTTCCCACAATATAATCAAACCTAAGAATCAAGTCCTGACACCTCATAAAATCAACAACAACAACAAAAAACAACAACAATGGACTTTTCTCAACCAAGGAAGGTAAAAGTATGTAAACCATGAACCGCATACAAGCAAAGTGGGAGGAGTTTGGAAGGTGTGCCGTGCCGGAGCTCAGAGAAGAGCACAGGTGGCAAAGGTCAGGGAGGGGTCTTGGGTTCAATGTTCCAGTAGTGACAACTAAGTTTTATTGCTTTCCTTAAATCACATGAATTGAACCACACCCACTTGTTATAGGGTAGCTACACCTTTAGCTTCTCACAGGCCATTCTATACTTCTCAGGCAGAAACCAGAAATGGGTGGACAGAAGTAGGAGGGAGTTGTTGACTAACAGTTAATGGTTTTCCACCCTTTGGATGTTAATGGATGATTGGGTAACAGTACAGAGCTTACTAATGGATCCTGTGCCTCATCTGCAATGGTCTGTGAGGGAAATTTAAAAAATTTTTTTTTTTATAATGCAGCAGGTGTTTGGAAGTTTGGGAACACTCACTTTCCCAAAGTTTGTCACATACTTGATAAAATATAACTGGCCGCTTTAATAAATTTTATAGACAAATAGAATCAGCTATGATATATAGAAATTAAGATCAATAGGACTAGTCTGATAAAATTAGTAGTCTTTGATGATGGGCAGTCTGATAAACAGTTAGCACTGGTTGGTGGGCTACAGAACTGGTCCATTAGCACATGATAGGGGACAGGCCCGCAGACTACACCAGAATGAACTTCATGCTGTCATATAAAAAATATAACTACTACTACTACTACTACTTTCTACACCAGCAGTAAAATATATTACAATGATGAAAAAGCTACACACAAACACAAAAAACAAAAAAAAAACAACAACAACTAAACTAAACAAAAAATTAAAGTGGCAACTACTACTACCCCCAAACCAATGCTACTACCACAACAACTACTACTACTACTACTACTACTACTACTACTACTACTACTACTACTACTACTACTAATAACAATAATGATAGGAAAATACTAAGTAATCAAGCGAGCTATTCCAGCAAAGAAAATTTCAAATAGAAATGAAGCACCAAAGGTGCGAACTCTTAGCGCTATTAACACAACCTAGTTATTACAATATAATCTCTTCCAAAAGAACAAGAAATCTGTTAGTTACTTTAATGAGGCATCAATATAGCTCGAGCAATGAAAATGGTAAATGAAAACAATATCTTCATAAGAAGCTAAACTAGCCAGAAACACTCATCGGTATACATTTTCAACGCGAAACTTCACTTCTTTAAACTCTGTTAACTTCCTCGAGCATAAAGCAAGCTACACCGCTGGCTACAAGAAATTATTTGCCGACATGATAATAACATGACGCTAGGGGCTGTTACCCATAAAAGCAGGTACCTACATGGAGCTGAAAGCTTCGCGTTTTCTCAACAGTTAGCTCGAAATAAAAAAAGTAGAACAGTAAAAGGTCCTAAATCTTCGTCCTGAGTAAGTTCATACCTAAATCAATGGTTAATTCTCAATAATCTCCAAAATTAGAGCGTGACAGACAGACAGACAGGACGACTACTAAAACTCTCTCGTGCATGCGTGCTGAGGGTTAATAAGAAAGCTGTCACCAATAACTTTCATCAATGACACTTCAACAATTATACACACAATGGTTGCTATAGTTAGTTTGAAGTACGCATTTACATAAGAGTCAATCAAGTCACGTTATTTCAACTGAGGTCCAGAAATTTGCAAACTCTCACACACTGCAGTAGAATATGCTATTTTACAACCTTCTTTATTGGTGCTCTATAACTGAAACAAAACAAAAACAGCCTGAGATATTCTAAGAATATATACAGGGTTGCACTATAGCTCCACTCACTTTACCAAATCACAGTCTGGCACAGTTTGATCAATAAATAAATAAATCATAATAATAAAATCAACTAAAAAAAAAAATATAAAAAAATAAAAAATACAGCTACAACAATAAAATATTGTTACATGTACTATTTTTAACCAGTGTCTGCCGACCTGAGCATTAGTAAGGATTTCTGTTGCTACAAGTCATCAACACCTTCTACCTCAGGGTAAAGTAACATTTCCCATGAACTACTCATTTCAAAGGCTTTCTAAGGAAACTGATACTCCAGAAAGAACACACACTCACTGTAGCAGTAGACACAGGATACAATTATCTGGTTTACAAGATAAAGCACTCCATTTTCTCAGGACTTACTTCACGTATGAATGAATGAATGAATGAAAATAAGCCTGTGTAGTGCATACACAGACCACTACACACTCCTTACCAGTTCCTGTCTACTTTAGAGTAAACACATCCCCCTCCCCCCCATTCACCTTCAGCTCTCCCATTCTTTACAAATAAAGGAAACAAACAGAACTTATTGATCAATCCCACACCAGGCTTGAGTCCAGCCAAGTGCTGACTCAGTCAGTCAGAAGGGACTGAAAGTGAACCAGAAGGCTAACCATAGGACTAATGCAATATAGCACTAATTGAATCAGCAAATCCTTCTCCTTACATTTCTAATTTCACACCAATAGAAGCCAAGAGGGAGGGAGCAATGGCAGGAGAATCCTTCTATCACACACGCACACATACATGCACATATAACAGACACACACAAACGAATGCCCGACACCATCCCAAGCTGTTGTTTAGACTGCAGTTAGACAAGCTGGCGAGACAACGGACTCTATCCGACAACCAACATGTCACATAAGAATAACATCCTACACTCTGGCATACATGTGTACATGCTATATCTCATATTGCATCGTTCCCTGCATATGTCACATGACACCAAGTCTAGGATGAACCATTCCACTAATAATACACCAGCTGCTTCAAAATGACTTATTTACACACAACAACAAAGCGTTTTAAAACTTGGATCTTGCTAACCCTTTACCACCCTCGAATGACTGGGCCATACTACTAAGAGATCCATTCCGATATTCTCAAACCACACTCCAATATTCTCAAATTCCAGTATTCTCTATTCACATTCCAATATTCTTGAACCATATCCCAGGAGTGAACAGGGACACCTCATTGGACACTTTACTTGTAATTATATCTTTTTTTGAAACTTTTAGAGTCCCTAAAGTGTACAAAACAAAGATGAAAGAATGAGAAAACAAACACACACGGCCCTGATAGCGGCTACACCCGCTGGCTGTATAGTGAAAGTGAATTACTCAAGAGTTTCCAAGAATTTGTGACGGTACATCTCATGATAACCAGTAATCAGCAAGAACACAGGTAGCCAGTGAACCCCCCCCCCACACACACACACACTAATTAAATGACAAAATGATACACACACAGAATGAATATAAACAAACACGGCATTAAATGCAAGCAATGATGAAGCGTATACCATGTAGTGAAAATTTCCACTGCCATGTAGTGAAAAATTCCGCTGCCGTGTTCAAATGCTGAAGTGGGCGGGGAATGAGTAACGTAGAGTCGTACTAGAATTATAGTTAGGGAAAAGTAGAAATAGTAGAGGAAACCAACCAGCTTTAGTGTTAGGCCATCGTCACACCGGAGTATAGCCAGTCACTGAGGGTGTTGAATATACCACGCGACTGCAGTGAAGTGTTGCTATGTGCACAAGTGATATGCCATTGGTCAATAGAGAGAACTCAGGATTCTTTGAGAAGTATTTCTATTGCATAATAATTTAGCCTTGAAACACCATAAACGTGATCCATGCTTATCTACCTTTTATGAATTATATGTAGAGAATTTATGGCAATAGCTCTACCATATTAGCGACAAGATAGCAGGCTTGGACATGTTATGTTTGGGTGGCCGTATTTGTGAGGATGGCATGTGTGTATGTGTGTGTGTGCTTAGCAGCCATTCCTATAGTTTCGGGTACTATGTTCATTGTACTCCTCTAACTCTGTGGGAAAGTCAGTGCATGTGTATGTGTGGGAGGATGAAATGTCTGTCAAGGAGTAGTGTGTGTGTGTGTGTGTGTGTGTGTGTGTGTGTGTGTGTGTGTGAGTGTGTGTGCGTGTGTGAGGTTGAATGGGAGGATGGGAGAAGCTGTACCTTGCAAACAAGTAACCACACTGTTATTCCACATTGCAGAGTTGGTGGTTAGAATGGGAAGCAAAGCCAATGGCACACACACACACACACACACACTAGTGGGAGCTAGTTGACGAAAGTGAGAGTGTGTATTGACTGTGTCCCAATTACTTCTGAGACTGACTGTCAGGTACATAGCTGCAATGTGTGAGGTGTGGGAGAATCTCATGGAAGGTGACAGAGATGCTTTTAAACTAGGAACAGGTAGTGGTTGCCACAAGAAAAAAAACACACACCAGG
>WLWI01001481.1_pt1 | contig 20340 bp, 10 predicted proteins | sample 6701501 | NCBI WGS metagenome assembly WLWI01 (sample SAMN12718690, study PRJNA515312) | sponge metagenome | isolation source: marine sponge | host: Mycale hentscheli | place: New Zealand: South Island, Marlborough, Capsize Point | collected 2014-11-01 | reverse complement strand
ATAAAAAAGAATTGTAAACAAGGGGGAAGGAGGGAAAAAAAATTGTTAAAAAGAGAAGAAAAAAAAAAAAAGGGGGGGGGGGGGGATCAAATGAAAAAAATGCAGAAAATGAGATAGAAGGAAAGAAAGGAAAAAAATATATAACTAACTACCACATAGCTATCTTGACAGGCCAAGTTCAAGTTGGAGCTTCTCGTCTTCTGTCGTGGGGTACATGGTTGACTGTGACATGATGCCAGCATCTAGGAAAGGCATATCATTGCCTCCACCGCCACAGTGAGGGGGTAAACCAAACCCGTTCAAAGCTGGATTGGAGTTTTTGGCCATGTGCCCCATTCCCATAACTCCCATCTGTGTTCCCATGCTGTCATCTAGAAATGCATGTTGGAACTGATCATGAGGCAGGGAGCCTGGGTTGGAGTGACTGTTGGCCAGGTTGCCAAATGCGTTGCCATAAGTTGGGGAGAAACTCATTCCTGTAGTGTTGTCTAGGTTCAGCCAGTTCAGGTCGTTGCCCATGGCAAAGTTATTGTTATATGGCATGGTCCCTTCCATGGTGTCCTTTTGACCGTCCCTGCCCTCAGGCAAGCTCAAGCATATGTCTGAACCCGACTTGTGCTGTGATGAAAGAGATGGGAGGAAAGTGCTGAGCATGGGATTGGAGGCTTGATGAGTCATGGAGGAAGATGGTGAGATGGAAGAGGAGAGATCCTGGTGCATGGCTGGGTTGAGCTTACTGGGACTACCGCCATACTGTGGCGTTTGAGGGAGTGAGGAATGCGCTTGAGTGGGATTACTGCTGAGGTGCGAGGAACCTCCCATCATGACAGGTAGAGAGGCAGGATGGTTGAATCCTGTGGGTACATAAATATGGCAAAGGTATGAGGATGCTTATGTAATATACACTTCATTTAAACAGGAACTGTTCACTAACAACAATCTTGTGCAAACAGTAAGCTTGGTCTGTGTTCAGTAGCCAAGCCTCAGATACTAGGTCACCCATAAGGCAAGCACACGTGTGGGACTACAGCCTAAAGTCACAACTGATAATAAATTGTACTGTAGACTGCTCTATTATAACAAGAACCACAATCAACAAGTCATCGTTTAAAAGAATAATAATAAGTTAAACTTTTACTTTCATTTTTATTTCAACTGGTGTACAAGACTGCTCGCTCAATCACCACACTTAAGAGGAAGAGTCGGACATAAACACAACCAGTCACTATCAACAGCTTAATATTACAGTTTAAAAGAATCGTCACTTAGCCTCATTGGCGTGCGTATTACACAAAACAAAGCTCGCTAAAAACCCATCCACTTGTGACCTTTTCTACTTGTAGTCTACTAATGAGCGACTGAGAAAACAGCAACAGCTGCCAAGACTTCCATGCCAAGGTCACTAGTCAATCCTTCCAAATACTGAAGGCTATCAATACAGCAGGACAATCGGAGCATGGCTCGGCCTAGACGAGGGGCAAATCACTCACAAATCACAAATGCTGGTCAGTACACACAACCACAGGCTCTCAAGAACATGAGGCAGAATGCATGACAGTTTTTTCCCCCTCTCTCTCCTCTTCCCAGTACATAAAATATTTTGGCATGGAAATTGTTTGTAACATTGGAATGGGCACTATAGTCCTTCATAAGATGTAGCCACTGATGCAACACATGGCTTACTGGGACTGTACTGAATCATATAAAATACTTTTTCAACCAGAATAATCAAATGGTAAAATGGCAGTGTAACTGAACAACAACCACAATAACTCCAACTACATATACTGCAGTAAGTATTACTACAAACACATACCTTCTCCTTCAGCCTTCAAAATGTCAAATATATCGGAAATTTCCTCAGTATCCATCTAGAATACAAACAAATGGAATATGATGAGATTGTTTCAGCAATATACATCATACATACAGATAGGGCAACATACAGATAGGGTAAATGTTTAATTGCTAACAGTACAATATGCCAATATTTGTGGTCCTACGGCGTAACAATAACACAAAAAGAACCCCCTTTCATTTCTTGTCCACTTACTGACATATCCATGTTCTCCTGGGGGTAGATGTCCTGGTGGATGGGCTTACTGGCCAGTTCATTGGGTGGAGTTGACACACCCCTCAAGTCATTGCCATATGGTAACCCACTAAAACAATGCAAACATCAAATACTTAATCCTTGACCCATTTCAATAATAATAATAATAATAATAATAATAATAATAATAATAATAATAATAATAATAAGTTTTTTAAAAAAATGAAAGAAAAAACAACAAAACAACTTATGGTTGCTGTGGTGATATACCAAGGGGGTGGCCACATGAGACAAACCTCTTACTCACCCAAACCACATCCACCAACAACTCCCATGTGACTCAACCAGTACAATACAAATAGCACCACACCAGCAACTAATGCCTTCCTCTTCCCTATGAGATTAAGTTAACACAGCATACACTTATGAAACTGACAGCAAAACCATGTGTCCACAAAACAAGAACAGATGTGGGTGTAATAGCGATAAATGGGAGGCAGTCAAGGTTGGAGAAAGAATTTGGGAAGGTAAAAAAGAAAAAAAAAGCCCTTATTGTTTGTGACACCGATATCACCCACACACCAAACATTAAACCTAACCTTTTCACTATCACACTTGAAAAGCTTTCAAATATCAGGTATCTATTATACTTACTTGTTCAAGGTCATCTGCCCTGCAACGGAGGCCATGTTGGGCTGCATGCCTGCTATACTGCGTGACCTCATCACACTATTGTAGCTTGGCAGACTCATTAAAGGGATTGCTGATGAGTGGAGCCCAGAGGGGGCGGGGAGGGAGGCACGGCCATGCCTGTTGGTAGCAGTTTGGGACTGTAGTCGGGCCTGCTGCTGTTGATAAAATGTTGCATTAGGACCAAGGTCACCAGAACCCATTCCCGTCCTCCCAAGAGGTTCCATGCTGTTAGCAAATGTCATCATCCCTCCTCCATTGACAGTTGAAGTAGTGGTGGAGTTGATAATTGCACTTGCCCCTGTACTAGCCGTTTGGGAGATGGACGACAGGGTTGACGCAATTGGTGCAGATGCTTTGTTCTCATCTTGATAGTCAGCACCACTAGAAGTGGAATCCATAATTTCGGAGTTTTGATTCCCAAGCTGATGCGGGGAACCAGGATTAGGACTCGACGGCATGGAGCGTGACAGACTATCGGAGGCAGAGAGGTTGGCTCTAGCATCCATAGAGTTGACCAGCACTTGGGTTCTGGGTAATGAATTACCCTTTGTTCTTTGTTGTTGTTGTGGCTGCTGTTGATGGTCCAACTGGAGGGAGGCAAAGGAAGAGAGAGGAGGAGGAGGAGGGGGAGGAGGAGAAGGTCCCGAAGTTGAAGAGAGCTTGAAGTTTAAAAGTTCAGAGAGTTCTGGCCGAGGAGCAATTGATTTCTCCATGGACACACCCTTGTGGCAAATGTAGTTTCTTTTTTGCCTCTCAAACATCTCGTTGAACTCCTTATGAAGTTCGGCCAACTGTGAATGGTTAGCAGTGGCAGCTTTACCAGATCCACTTGTACCAGAATCTGTGCCAGTAAGTCCTCGGTCTGAGGGAAACTGGAAGACAGGTGAACTTGTAGGAGAAGTTGGAGACATGGTGGAGTTAGAGACCTGGGAGTCAATGGAACATTGCCCAAGGCTGAAGGCCTGTCGTCTGGACTCCTTCATGAAATTCTCTGGCAAAGCCATGGCTGGAAGGACACCCTTGTTGTGATCCATTAACCGGTCCACTAGTTCAGCCTTCTTCCCAGAAATGATCATGCCTAACTCTTTACAAGCAGCCTTTAAATCGCTCACCTTGAGGTCTTCAAATCGCACTGAACTCGTGTTGTATTTATTAGGCACCTCTACAGGGACAACTTGAGGCTGGGAAAACTGTTTGGTGAGGGAGGGATCTGTGGAATTGCCAGTCGCTATTGTACCTTTAGTAGCTGCCACAGCCAACGACTTGTGCTCTTTGGAGAGAGTATTGATCATTTCTGGGATTTTCTGCATAAGGACTCCATTGGGATACTGCTGATGCAGCACTTGAAGTTGCAGCAACAGCTGCTGCTGTGCTAGGATTGATGTGTAAGGACTGTCTGACTTGGACGGAGGCTTTGGGTTTGTTTTTCCTCCCTTGGGCGTTGACTTGCTCGGGGGAATGTACTCATGATAGCGAAGCTTTCGATACTTTTTCTGCTGTTTTTTCCGGATGGCCGCTGGAGAAGATGTGCTCTTACTGGAGGTAGACATGACCCCTGGAGAGAGAGCTGGCTTGAAAATAGGCGGGTATGAGGAATTAAACTCTCTAGGAGACTTATCCGGAGATTTAGAGTCATCCATGCTTCGAGGAGAAGGGGCAGGACTGATGGACGAATCACTGAATTTTCTACCATCTGTTCCGAAAGTAGGCCGAGTGCGAGAACCCTCCACTGAGAAAGGGCTGGCATCCATGATCAGGTCTGCCGACGGAGATGAACCTGCTATGGAGTGCCTTCCACCAAGTTGCCTGGAAAAATTCAGTGGGAGGGCGATTGCTGGAAGATCCCCAATACCTGCTTCAGTGGTTGGTGGGTAATTGGCGCCAACCATAGATGCTATGGGTGACACATTGGGTGGAGAGGAGTCCTCCACGTCCACACCACGGACTACTTGAGAGAGCTGTGGTTCTATGATGCCTTCTTGCAAAAGCTGCAGTGGACCTGGTCGGTGAGCCAATTTGTCATTGAGAACATCAGCCAACTTGATCTTCTTCAGCTGTAGCTGCTTGGCTTGCAATGCTGGGTCTACGTTCACTTGCAAGTCTGTTGAAAAACATAAGTAGCAAGGGGAAAGGAGAAAATAGTAATAATAAATACTATTTAAGAGATGCCAACATTTTTTAAATTTAGTATATAATAGCTGCCTCCCATTCACTATTAGTAATTTATTAATACCTATGAGTACTAACCTGGAAGAATATTCATCTGTAAAAGATTGTCTCGCCCAGGTCGATTCCTCATCTTCCTCTGCAGATTGTCCGCAATCTTATGCAACAAAAATAATAAGAGGTAGCGGTAAATTCTCGTACAACTGATTACATTGACGCATGTGCAAGCCAATTTCTCAGATGAACCTTACACAAGGTTCTGTAACTCCTAACCCAACTACCCTAACCCCAGTCTGAGCATCCCGCCAAAATCCCACCTTGACCCCCCCCCAATGTAAAAGAACTCTTTTGCTAGCACTTGTACAGCAAACAAATTGCTATAGGCAGGCAGGACTAGTGTCTGATTACATACATATCCTACCAAAACGCCACACCCTACGGATAAATTAGCTTGTCTGCCAGCCAAGCTTTGATACAGGCACTATATCTAAGCAATTAGGCTCTAATTGGTACAAACAACAGCACTCTTCCATTAATATATTAGACTTGCATGTTCGCCACTATCTATTTCAATGCCCACCACTGATTCTTTTTCTCTCTACTCCTGAGCACAATGAGTTACTTGCAGGATTGGTAGAAAACTCAATTAGTAAACTGGGCACTTATAGAAATTAACCGGCCATTCTGGTGACCACCCTTAATTAAATCATTCACACATACTTATAACTTTTAAATCAATTAGCTAACGAAATAAAGAACTATACATGGCGTTCTCACATACCTTAGCTCTATGAAGCTGCTGAGAGTTAGTAAAGAGTTTGGAGGCAGTCGGCAACGAGAGAGCTGCAGATAAGAAAGAGTGTCATATTATTATAAAAACAACAACAACAAATAATAAAATATCATTGCATAATTATAAATCACTACAACACAGCGCTGTGACTGATGCACATCAAGTGAAAGCTAATAGATATCACTGCCCAGGCGCGCGCACACACACACACACACACACACACACACTGAGTGCAACATCAAATAATATAATATGTACATTATTATATTGATTCTTCATACCAGTCTAAAAATATAGCCAACCAGACCAGGTTAATTAATGACCAGATATTACCATCTCCATTAATAATTACAGCATACAATAAATTCCAGTTGGTCATGAAAAACCAAAGCTGCTATCAATCTGGAATTATGGAAACGACTACATTGTCTTCCTCCCACCCCACCATAGTCACGTCAGGGCCAGGAAGAATGTAACATTAACCATCTAAGAGCACTCGTCCGGTATGGCAGTAAGGAATGCAGACTGTGGGGACAGCTAATTCGCACAAAGGCTATTACCCAGGTCCTGCCCACAATAAGGTACCAACCATAAACAAAGGTTGGGTTTATGGGAGTGTTTCTCATGCACTTGTACAGGGAATCTATATCAATATATAGTGCTTTACATTTGTACCACCACAATAACATGCAATGCATATCAAAATACTGCAGATAATTTATGAAAAAATAAGAGGTTAATTGGAAGTCCAATTTTTATTTGGCACGATCTGATTTATCAGCACAAAATTCAAGTGCAATGGATAGTTATCAACTCCAGTGTTTTATCTTGTACGTACAAATTCAGTCCTTCACCGTGTAATTCTCAAAATTTTGTTCGAAGTTTCAAAGTAAGCGTTAAGTTTTACCATGGCAAGGACCAAAACATGTCGCTACGTATATCATTGGTTGAGTAACCATTTCAATTGTACGGTTAGACATGCAAAATAAACTTTCATAATTAAGTCAGAGGCTCTTCCGCCATATTAATAATAACACCATGGATCAATACTACCCAGAAATTAATAAACAAATTCAAAGATTAGATTTTTAGGAGATATTGTTTATAGGTTGGCTATACTTATCAAGTGTTGCCATAGTAATGTACCAATAAGGCAAGGGCATGATGATACAATCATCACACAGTGTGTACTACTTTTCAGAACTACTATACCTCTAGCTGGTACAATGGGAAGCAATGTTTACATATGACACTGACTCCAAAGAGAAAGACATACTGCTACTATATATTAGGCCCTCAAATCAAACTGATCGTGCAAAGTCTAGCACATTTCAAATCACACACACACACACAAGCATCCAAACAAACACATAGCATCCCTTACTCTCTCCCCTAGTTAACGAGCAGTCAGTTTCAGGATTGACCCAATCACAACGACGCATACAACTACACATACAACCACACCACCAAACTCACGAGGCAGAATGTTCCTCTCCACAAGATTTTGCCTCCCAGCACGTAGCTTCAATCTTTTCTCCAATTCTACATGACACAAACAAGTATTATAAGATCCTATTGATGGCGCTATATCCAGGACTGCAGCTACGTATACAGAATAACTAAACTAGGAGGGACAAAAACCACTCTCTTTGATTTTAGAGGGGCAATGAGAGTAAAGCACAGACACAGTCTGCTGTGAACAAGAGATCCTTGCTGTGCGTAGAAATGTACGCAAAACTATGCTGATTTCATGCTGCACAGCCAAAATGTAGTACTAAAGGATACCTAGGACTAGGAGGGGAAATGGTTTTCTAGGTAGGGGGAGGGGGCGAATGCAGCCCTAATATAGGATGATTGGTGGCTATATACATGTATTATGCATCAAGGCAGGTGTAAATACAGAACTGCTATAGATGTAGTTACATAACTTAAATGTTTCTTACCCCATCACGGGCAAGGCACAATAGAATGTGTGTGTATTCTTTATCTAACACTCATCACAAAATAGTTACTTGAATCTCCACAGATATGAGACCAGGCTTAGGACCTTGCAAACACACAAGTTGCAAGAACAACTGCACATTTCTCAGCGTCCTTATAAAAACCTAACACCTCACTAGCACGCTTCAAGTTGAGGCAAGGACGTCTCTGTGTAACACTAAGCTCTAGTTTCACCTCCAGACACCACCGGTGAAATGACCACGGTATTCATAGCAGCACTTGGCAATCACAACTCAATATCTGACAGCCCATCCTGCCCATTACACAGTTGCTACAACACTAGAGAAACTATTGTTCCATCAGTAAGACACAAGAGCCATCGCTCCCAGAGTCCAGAGTACACCTAGCACCAATGCAGAGAATCGTTATTTAGCTCCCATATTTCTTACAAGCTTAATTAGCCTAATAATTGAGCCGGGATCAGATTCACTTAATTCAATTACTTCTTCCATTCAAACACACACAGAAACACTTAACCAAATCACACATCAATCACACCCCAAAGACTGGGAAGGGTAGCCATGGTATTCTTCCTCTTTCTATGAACCAGTCACAGATCAAAGAAGCCAGCACTCCACCCCCAGCAATCACTGGCTAATGAGCCCCAGTAGGATCCCTTGTCTCTCCAACTTACCCACCAGAAATTTACCACAGTAACATACCCATCAAAGCGTAGTTACAAGCGGAATACAAGGAAAGGGCAGAGGGCAACAAGACCACTACTACCACTTCCACACCCGCCTCCCCAGCACCGGCTAGTCTTACCTCACTCTTAATGGCATAAATAACATCCCATAGAACATAGGGCTAGTCATAGAAAATACAGGGAATAAGAAATAAGACATTTTGACTGGGGAACAAATGTTTTAATCAGTGTAGCATAATAACTGTGCTGCAGTTAGTGAAAAGGATGAAACTGTGTTTGAGCACTTTCAGGTCAAGGTTAGAGGCAGGTGTGCAGGTTTTCCCCTCTATTGCTCACTATAACTAACTCTGAGACAATCTTTGTCTAAACTACTACATAATAAACACAAGAGCCTTGTTTTACTATGCACGGGCCACAATAGTATACTACCACAAATCAACTCCAGTGTACTATAACACACACACACACACACAACACACAAAGTCTAAGAAGTATGTCAAGAAAGTGTTCAATTCTTTCAACTGTCTAGTTAGACTGTAAGATTATATAACAGACGACTGAATGGTAATGGTCGCTCTTCAAAATAAAATTACTTGTCCATCACTACGCCCTAGTCCAATAGCTATAGTGATTTACTAGCTTAAAATTTAAACAACCAGCTAAAGAAAGATTCAGTCAGATAGAGGTCAGAGAGAGAGTTTTAGAGACATTGTACAACTTCCTCAATATGTATTAGTTTTCCCACCATGTACAATAGTGGCTGTTGAAAGACCAACTCCCATTAGTATCCGAGCTGCAGATGAGACCAGATGTTGCACCTGCTATAAAACTAAACAAACTGGCTTCTGCATCCTACCAGTGGAAAAAAAAAAAAAAGAAAAAAAAAAAGAAAAAAAGAAAAAAAGAGAAAGAAAAAAAAAAGCCAAGGCAATCTCTTCACCTAGCAAGATGAAATTAGTGTCACTACAAAGAGGATTGAGGAAAATGATAGCACAGACAGGAGTCAGTCACTGGAACACAAAAATCAACAGCAGCAGCTGGTGGTAATTCCCTCAGAGGGTGTAAAAAATATTGACCCTGTCAGTATAGTTGTCATAGAAATGAGGAGCCTGATTGTAAGCCCACATTAAACCCTTCATTTCAGCGTCACCATGCACACAATTAAGCTATAACAAGTGAACTTGCCAAATTTCACCCAAACAAGACTGTGAGAAGCCCAGTTCTATTTAATAATCGACTGGAGCTACAGCTGAACTATAACTCTACCTGTCCATGACTGCACTAACACCATTGGATATATATATCTTAAGTCCAAACATTTAGTCAGCTGACAAGTATCCGTGCAAACAACTCCCACAGGAAAAAAATCTTGATAACACCGAGAACCCACAATACTTGCATCCAATTACAGCTAGTACCAACAACAATTACACTCTCCAAACAAAACTATCTGCTTCAGTTAGTTCATAACTTATTTATTATAAGTCAATTAAAAATGATAATCCAAACACACTTGATTATGCCAGAAGACGGTGGTTTTAGTTTAATAGTCCTCCATCAAACTCAATTATACCAATAGAAGGTACACAGAAACACAAACTCCCACACATTGGTCCCCATCTAGATGTAGCCATCACTGGGTCTCTATAGCTTAGTCTGGCAGCCATTATTCTGGTGATTGGTAACTGGGGAAAATGGCCAGTGTGTGGCCAACAGAATGACTTAATTGGAGAGACTCGATGTGATAATGTTGGCTCAGCATAGAAATCTAATTACCCGGCAAAGTAGTAGCAATAAAAGTAGTGATTCTCCCAGCTGAAGGCATGAAGTACAATTGCGAAGAAAGCAAGCTTTTGTCCAGAACTTTAGATTCAACAACTTACACAAATCAGACTGAGGGCACGACAACAAAGTATTTTTGAACAAGGAAGTCACAAATTAAAAAAGAAGAAGTTAGTTGCCTGTTATTCATCTACATATTATGGAAGTTATAGAAAAGTTTGGTGGCACTTAGTGAAATCTAATGTTGGAGGCCATTATAAGATTCAAAGCATAGTTTGCTTATATCCAATTGTATGTACCTGTCAAGGAAGCCATCATCATGCCATTGTCATAAATGTACAAAAACTTGTCTCTTACAGATGCATACTTGTACACCTCGACCTATCATAGTACGTATACCAATAGCTAGTCATCTGGATAGGTTGGGGGTAGACCTAGGGCACCATGCATGCAAGGACTTTCCATTGTGTCAGCCTGCCTTGTTTACTGTGCATGTTGATATCTAGCTCAATGCCTTGTGTGGCTAAGTTGGGGTCTGCCTGCGTCCACCAGGTTCCAGGGCTATCAAAACACACCTTTGTCATCAGCTCCAATATAATGTCAAGAGAAACCTCTTCTCTTTGGAATTCTGAGTACAGCAGTTGCTGTATGAAACTCAGACAAGAGCAGTACATGAAAACATGCAACAATGACTGGCTCTGACAAATTAATGATTGATATAATAGAAACACAAATACAAGTTTAATGATGCAATTAATCATACCTATAGTTCCCACCTTAAAGTAGTACCTTATTGATTGAATACATATAAATGCACGTACACAATGCTCATCAAAACGTCACCATCTTGTGTTTACCAAGATGGGATTGTCTGGTACTTGGGCTAAGTTCTGGTGGTAAGTCCCCACTGGCTTGCTTCCTTGGCCAGATAGGTGCCACAACTAATACTGGTTTTTCTCCCCTCCTCACCAAATTGGCAACCCTGTAAGGGAATCAATGACCTCAGAACCCTAACCCTGGCCCTCAGGGGTTGCTGTGCACTATATTTTGGCACCCCATAAATGAAACCAAATGAAATTAGAGAAGCAGTCAGGCAGGGTGGTTTACATCCATTATCAATACTTCATTCACTTTTTTAAAAAAATTGGCACGACAATACACATCCGCCTTGTTCCTAATAAGAGCACACCAAGTTAATTTTACAATATCTGAATTGTTATGGCTAATGTTTGTGTCTTCAAGATTGTACACAAATCACAAATAGCTGCACAGTTTCATTTTGGCGCCCATGACTAAGAATTTTGTTTTCTAGTAAACTTTCCTCATAAAATTTAATAAAAAAACCTGTCTGCCTACTTTCACGTCCTAAACCAACTTTGTACTGTTGTCATTTAATGGTTGCCTATTGGTAATAACAACTTCCATAAGGATATACAGTTGTAAATCAACGACTTGGTAATTGGCAGAATACTGGTTGTAGCTCAACACTGGCCTACTCACGTAGTACAGCTGTGGCAACACATGGAATTTGTGGGCCTGTATTATCACCAGGTAGTATTTGTAGATATAACATATATGTATAAATACTCATGGAGTAATGGGTTTTGACATCCTATGGTGTCTGTAGGCTAGCGGGGAAAGGTAAGCATTCAAGCCAGTTTTTCAACAGGCAGTTACTGGTCTGGAATATTGGTTTTTAATTGGCACATTACCAATCGTTAAGGGACATGGGAAGGAGCACTGAGGATGATAAAGTCAGTGGTTGACCAAAGTTGGATCACAGTGCACCCACAAACTAATGGAGAACACTGTGATCTGGGTTACTGATTCACGAAAGTCTTATATTCTACCAAAATTTTGATACACACACATATATATATATATATGCACACACACATGTATAGTATGGTAATAAGTGCACATTACTTGTGGAATTTCTTGATTATCGCAGAAAAACACTAACCACAGGTCTTTGTTCACAAGTTGAGTAAAGATAAAATAAACAGCAGCAAATTTTAGAAAAATAAAGCTGTGTATCTTGAGAGAGAATGCCATGTTTTGAGCATTCCACAACACTGACAGCGGTAGTGAAATAGACCTATTAGACAATGCCACACACACACACACACACACACATTGTTGTGGGCTCCTCCGGCTGGCCTGACCCAAAAACAATGGACAATAAACATGAACATTGCCTCTGACAAACAACTTCACACAACCTAGCACTCAATTCTGTGGGTAGCATTCTCTGCATTGACTCTTTGATTCTCCCTTCCCTTCTTCTTCACACTCCACCTGTACACATTGGTTTGAGGTGACAGGTCCAATCAGCACCACAAACCTCCCAATATCCTGCCGCAGCTCCTCACACAATTAGCCAACCAACAACCCACCACCTGTCCCTAAGAGACAGAATGGCAGAACTGCTATCTCTTTGCTTCTCACCCACAAACACTCACTAAATTGCACTCCTTCACCACCAACATTACCATTAACAATAGAATCAATTTAAAACCATAAAAATACTTGTTTATACTGGAAGTGCAGTTCATATATTATATTACACTTTCATTATTTTAATGGCAGCATTTGCTTTTTCAACATTGAAGATGAATAACAGCATTTCCTTTTATTTTTGTTTTCATTTCACCACACATGCTATTGGTTGTGGGGAAAAAAACCTGGCTAACCCTAGTATACTTAAGATATTCCAAGAGACTCTTGCAAGTGAATATACCTCATCAATCAAGTATGTCACATTTAGGAACTCTCATTGATAAAAAAGAAAAAAAGAAGTATTCCTCAAAACAGCCTTAACTTCCATGAAACTAAAAGTTAATTATTGGCTAAACTCAAGTCTTTGTAAGATTCATCACAACTAAGTGAAAAAATGAAAACCTTTGGCCATTGAAAAGTGGGAGACATGCAACCGAAAACCAACAACTAACTCAGGACTGAGTTGGCCTGATGTATGGTCTACAGCAGATAATCAGCAGGTTCATTGTCCCAGAGACCCTAAGAGTAATAATCACCCTATCTGTCAGCCCTTGCACAGCTCATTCTCTTCTTCTTGTTTATAGTACAAATCAGAGGTTGTCCAACAAAGACAGAATTAGTGCCAATAGTGGGAAAAAAATTTACTTCAGGCATGCAAATTCTACCAATTAGCTTGCTGTAGATACCTCAGTATTCTATATACTCACTGAATCACCCATTCAGCATCCACTCCTCTTTAGTAATCAGCTAAGGAGAATTGCAACCAGCACTAAATGGCTGCAGCTAACTCACCTATCATGCCAACCAGCTAAGGAGAAGATTTATCAGCATACACTGCAGATAGTACCAATGCCAGCTGCTGAGCCACAACTAGAAGACCGAAACTCAGGCTGAAGTAGTACAACAATAAATTGTCTTGTCTTCACAACTTCTTCTAACAAGCAATCCTTAGTCTTGATAAGCTGAACTTCTGCTGTATTTCCAATCACAAACTGCACTACTAGACTAAGCAGTGTGGGAAACACTAGTTCAAGTCCAACTCCTTCCTACTCTTCATAGGTTTCAAACACTCTTTCAGACTAATTGCAGTAGCAGCTAACAGAGCACTAGCCAGTGGCAAGCCACTATTTGACAGGGCTCAGCTGACCACAGGTATGTCACTTGTGGTCACTAGGACTAATGTTAACCACAATGTCCCCACTCAGTATTATCAATACACTCTGGCTAGCACAGTGTATAAATACTGTAAAATGAAACAGCCTCACAGGAAATACTTCCTGTATAGTGATAATACAGAGAAGTTAGCATAAAATGGGATGCATGCAAATAGGCAATGCACACTAGGAATGCAAGCACACTTCTTCAGTTGGATCGGATTCAGTTGGATCAGCTTCAGTGGATCACCAGGTGTAGGATAAGAGATTAGCTCAACTATTATTATATTATTATTACATGCAATAACATAACTAGTTCAGTCTCCATAACCCATGAGAAGTACAACCACGACTCGAGGACATCTATTTTTTTAGGTTGAATTTTTTTTTTTTTTTAAAGGGACGTAGCCAAGGTTAGAAAATGATATCAACACTTGAACCGCAATTAAACAAGTCACTAACCTTCTTGAACTACCATTCTGTCCTTGCTTGAGTCATCCACAGAGTTGAGAGGTGATGTGAGATCCACAATGGAGTCTGGAATATGTTCCAACTCTCTCAAAGGATCTTCATTGGATGCCATGACGACCTTTCAACAAAAAGCACAGATAGACGATACTCAAGAGTTTTAGTAAATAGTAAATTGTTTATAGAGACTGTCCACGGCTTCGGTTACAGTGGCACCCGTAAGATCAATGACAACAGACTGACAGACAACTAGACACTAAGCTAGCAAACCTCACTCTAGCAGCTAATTTAAAGATAAAGCTTTGTCTAGCACAGTTTCTACGATCTAAGCTAGGTTAGCGTACCGAAAATTTTGTAGTTAACACTTTCACTGGTGCAAAAGCTCTGAAAGAGCACACATCACATCTATACCAAGTAAGTAAAGTATAAAGCCTTCCCCCCTCCTTCTATTTGGTTCTCCGTATATTTACTAACTAGGGAAAATCCGGAAACTAGGTTTACGCAATTATTGAAGTGAAGCAGAAAAATACGATTGATGAATTCTCATCTTGAGTAGGTTAATGTCGCTGGCGTTTGTTTACTGAGTTGCATTTAAAGGAAAGGAAAAAACATTATGTTTTCCTCTAAGCCCAAGGACACCTGGTGAGTGAGTGCCCAATGTGTACAGGTGTGCTTTAATTAAGTTGGGATTGTACAATTGTAGGAGGAGAGATTATGAGGAGCTTGTGGAGCTTGGTGCCGAGATTGGCATGAAGATAAGAGAGAGGGATGGTAATTCTTCAGACAGCAAGGTTTGTCATCACACCAAAAGTCAGGTTGTTGGAGTACCACAATGTGCTAGTCTGGATACCATCCATACTTTGTTGAACAAGTATAGCTACTCTTTGCTGGAAGGGATTATATTTACTCACCCCCCCCCCCCCCCCACACACACACACACACACCCTCTCCCTAATAGAAGCCTCAGTACATATACGTCCACTTACAAGTTCACAAGTGTTACCACAATCCCATTGTGATGATCTTTACCACCTGTCATCGTCAATGTGTTCAACATACACAGTATTGGATATCTATGACGATTACTATCATGCATTTTGGAAAAGAAAGGGACTGAATATAGGATTTACTTGTAGTGCTAAAAAATACAAAATTAAATTAGTATAACTGTACAGATAAGACCAGAGTCGTCAACCGTAGTGCAAAGTTTGTATCTGTATGGTCAAATTTGATCACTTATTAAAATAGGTTGAAACAACATAAAATTATTGTGTCATTTTTATTGAGTGCTACAATTTGATGTCACTTTCTCAATGCTGATGTGCTAACTGTGTCATGATCTGCTATTGACACAAACATCCATACAGATGACTAAGTTACATTCTGATATAAGGTTTTGAGTTACTGTAGGAGCAGGTAGATTATGTTTCAAGTAATGAAGTTGTGCCTGCTGATTTACTAGTTGACTTCTGTCTAGTATATGATGGTTGTTTCCTTTGCATGATTTATTTGAATTTTCTTTAGCCGTCTGAAGACAAAAGTCTTAATGAGGAACACTATGCAGTTGTTTCTAAAAAAAACAACTAGTTGTAGAATATTCCTAGGATATTTCAGAGAATCTATCTTAACTCATATATTATATAGTACAGGTAGCAATACCAAATGGTATATACAATGACAACTACGTATACACCCAATTATGTCTCTGTAAGTAATTTATAGCTGAGGTGCTCTTGAAACTCGCTCAGTTGCTGCCATGATACATATGTAGGTCACTTCTGAGCACCTGTTGAAGGCAGCATTCAAGTCATCATTCACAAACTCTCAAGAATAGTCAGCACCAGCGTTTCTCGCGTTTGTGTCGTCATGAAACGTTGGTTGTATTCAAGCAAGCTAGTAGGCGTATTAATGGGTGTGGTCCGTCCCAGTCTTTCCTTCTTCAGCTCTGTTTAAATTGTGTGCTTAGTGACTTACTGTTGGGAATTGCAATGGGATAGTGGTAGGCATTCGTGGGAGCCAGCATTTTTTTTTTTTTTTTTTGTACAAATGTACTAGAATACTTCCGGACTCGGAACTGAAGTATTTCCTGCTTTCAATGTAAACTTTGGTATTTTGTAAAGTGCTTAATTTAATGGGTACCAGTTGTGGTCTCCTGTGAAGCTGGTTGATAAAATTAGTTTGTAACAGTCCTAGGAAAACAAGACACCTGTTGATCTCGCAGCTTTACCAGCTGCAATTTGGCCTTGTTGTGTGTTGTGAAAACTAAGTCTAAAATCAGTTTAACCTGGACATGTCAGTAAGAAGCTGTTACAGCTATATACTCCAGTGTCAGGGGCCTCCGGTATGCTTAACTCCTGGGCATTAAAGGACTTCAGATGAACATGATTTAAAATGTTTTCTCCATCCCTTAATGTTAAGCATTACCTGAGGCTTTTGTAAGGTACATATTGTTCCACAGTGCAGTACTTCTTGAGGTGATTATGTTCATAGGACAGAGTGACATTGTACACATAGAAATATATGGACATTTTATTTTTTTGTTACAATACTGATACACTAATTTGGACTATCACGAACCTATGTATGTCTCCATTGAGGATACGATTACTTCATTGATTTCCCCGTATTGCCTGGTCGTGTGGTGTCAAATTGATTAGTAGCGTTCAGTGATGTCTGGTAGATGGAAATGTTTGTAACTTCAATAATCAGACAATGATGGGTTGACTTTATACGAATGTGCGTTTGGGTAAATTAATTCTTTCTCATTGCAGTGAAATTAAGATGTGGATTACGCCACTATCAATGGTGCAGATCTACTTTACCAGATCGATGCAGCAAAGTCTTGGTTTAAGATACCTACTATTTTTTTAAATTTGTGGCGAGCTTGTCTGCTAGTTAATTATGCTGTGCTGTTCACGGTTGGCATCTTGTTTTCTTTATTTGATATGATCTCCAGTTTCTCTGTGTCTCTGTAACACTTTTACTAGTAATAATTGCTGACTGCTATAGAGTCTATGGAATAGTGTTGCAACTTCGTTTACTGGGCAGTAGTTATGCCATTTTTTTGTTGATGCTGTGGAGTATAATTCAAATTTAATTATGAAGTGACTCTTGCAGTATGTGAAGTAAGCCAGGCTTGTATATGTAACTGTCTACGAATGCCGCTTGACATCACAAGACTAATTCCAGTCGAAATTGTAAAAATTAAAAGGGCATTAAAGTTGTTTTTTTTTTAAATTACTATAACTTTTTATAATAAATGTCAGCTCTAATAGTGTATGTCCTTTTAACATGGAAACAAATTGACCAGCTTCGTTGTATCTGATTTCCATAAATTCTTTGATAAAGTGGACATTGTGTCTTGTAATAACTGTTAGAATAAGTAGTGGCGGTTGTAATTTCTTCTTTTTCGTGTTAATTTTATACTGCTGTAATTTTTATAGAATATACGTATTGTAAGTCGTAAGTTTTGTGTAGTTTAACTTGTGTGAGTATGAGTTTAAGGGTGAGGTCGTATAATGCAAACTAAGGTAATTTCTTGGTCTAGTATAAAGTAATGAATAGTATAATTGGGAATAAAATGTTGAAAATTTCGTCTCTTTAGTAATTAAAAATTACTGTGGCAGTACCTTTTATTAAATTTGTTACTGTGTATTTACTGACTGGTCAGTGGCATTGGTGGTCAACTTTAGAATTTGGCCCTGAACGTAAGAAGGAATTTAAGACTGATAATGTTCTCTGAAATCGAGCACTCTTTATATAGGAGCATCAGTGTCTTCTCAATCCACCTAGTTAGTGCCTGCAGATTGGGGACAACATACAGTGTAGGAGTCTTTATCTAACTTGAAAGTAACGGTGAGAAAGTAGAAACTGTTTCACGAGCGGTTACTATGGCATTCACCGTATCTGTGTAATTTAAAAACTTGTCTATTTTTGGAGCTTCTAAGTGCTGCTTGTTGGTTGTCAAGAGCCACTGGTAGTCAGAATGGTATCTAATGAAACTATCACTACTCGAGGGAAGCTGAGATAAGTACATAATTCCTTATTTGTTAACTAAAGTTACAAAAATAATTCTGCTCTTTTCTTTTGTAGCTGAGAGCTTGTTCAAGAGTTACTGGTAATAGAAGTAGTCAGAATGGCTTAAACTTGATACTAAAGTGTTATCACTACTCAGGAAATTAAGGTAAGGGAGTAGTTCTGTGTATTTATTTGCAATAATTAACAATACATATATATATATTATACTTACAGTTATTATTCATTTTTGCTGGCAAGGCTAAAGATCATGCAATTACAAAAATAATAAATAATTAAATAAACAAATAATAACATCAATAATAATAATAACAATAATAATAAAATAGTCAAAACAAGTAAATAAATACTAAGGATTAGGTGGTGATTGTTCCCAGGACAGGAGCACAGTTCCCTAGCTGCACAGCCACTGAGAGACGCTGGAAAAGATAGTCTCTATCCCCTGTTGTATATATATAATCCATTTTTGTCCTATAAAATGAAAGCATCTTCAGGTAAAATATATCATAAACAATATTGTAGATTTGTGCAGCCTAACAATGTAGACTCGCTCGCCATTTGTGCTAAAGCACACCACTAGTACTTAGAAGAGGATAAGTTATTTGTATAAATGTTGGAAACATTTACATTAAATTCTAACAATGACACAACATTACTTGGCTAAGGCAGTTTTCAGCTCAATTGGAACTATGTACCTCCAAGCGTTCGTTCATTCAGAATGATTGCCCCCTAATCAATAGTCAATGAACATAGCTCAACACAGCTCCGGGCAAGAGCTAGCCACTTGCATGGAAATGGCCCGTGCACAATAGTATGGACAATACTGCCCACAAACCTTGACACAAGTGCAACACACTGACATATTGCTAAAACAAACTCCGTCTTATCAATAGAACAAGGAGTCTCAGAGAACCTTAGACTAGTAGTACCCAATGGAATACCACTCGTGCGTCACCAGGGATGGCCGATCACAAGGTGAATTACCCGACAATGGGAAGCACCATGCTCGTTAATGCTGGGTTAGTCTCAAGCTGAACCTTGTTCCTCAAGGACGTGTTGGTAATTGCTGCAAAGTAGAGTGTAGACACAAGTTATCCAGTGCACTTATGGGGTAGCTGTAAGGTGTATCACCATGGAGACTGTATACAGTGAGTACGTCACCACTACTGGAAGTGATTTTTTGACGTAGCCTATGAGAGTATTGAGAGGGCTTCCTTAGTGCACTTTGATCCATTGTTACCAAGAGAATCAGTGTAATGGAAGCGAAGATCTTGTTGATTACAGTAAATGGCTATGACGACTTATTAGTGTTCTTTTCTAATTAATACTTACCTACCCTTTCTTGCCTCTTAAATAGTCACCTCAGTCACTAAATAACCAAATGCAACTTGTGCCTATAAATGCTATGTCACTAGCCTGGAATCAAACAGAGCCATTGTATGTACATTTAATATAATTTTCAATATTTGTGCTATCATTACAAAATTCTTTGACTTGGGCTTTATTTACCTGTAGAGAGATACATAGTAAGTAGTGAAGCAGTCAATATAGGCCCATGAAATGAGCTTGTATTTTAACCAATGTAAATGTCGAATAATATAATGTCGCTGGTGAATCGTTCTCTCTCGCAGTCTAGCTATTTTCTTTCCTTTTCCCCCCAGCTTGTTCCCCTAGTTCATCAATCCAGTTAGCTTTTTTCAGACCATTTATTGAGATAATCCAGGCATTAATATAATAATAATAATAATAATAATAATAATAATAATATAATAATAATAATAATAATAATAATAATAATAATATAATAATAATAATAATAATAATAATAATAATAATATAATAATAATAATAATAATAATAATAATATAATAATAATAATAATAATAATAATAATAATAATATAATAATAATAATAATAATAATATAATATTAGATCCTGTTGCTATATTGTTACTAGGTGTACTAACTTGGTAAGTGTGCACTATTTTTTGCCTTTAGCCATTTCTGCGAAAATGCTGATAAACAAAGTTGCTAGTGGAAACTGGGCATG
>WLWI01001480.1_pt1 | contig 20350 bp, 21 predicted proteins | sample 6701501 | NCBI WGS metagenome assembly WLWI01 (sample SAMN12718690, study PRJNA515312) | sponge metagenome | isolation source: marine sponge | host: Mycale hentscheli | place: New Zealand: South Island, Marlborough, Capsize Point | collected 2014-11-01 | reverse complement strand
TGTCAGTGCCATTCTCGTTGAGATTGACGATGAATGGAGCAATGCCGACAAGCGATATATCGTGTGGAACGACAATAATGACTCAAACTAAACCGAAGTTACAGACGTAGGGTTGCACAATCTTCTCCGTTTTTGCTCAAGATGGCAAAGCGGTTTATGATAAATCGTGTCATGTATGTCACAACATGGGAGTCGCTGGTGCGCCAAAAGTACATGATGCTGACGCATGGAAACCTCGTTTAGCACAAGGTATCGATACACTAATCGCAACAGTTAAAACTGGTAAAGGCGCCATGCCACCAGGTGGCATGTGCACTGATTGCACAGACGAAGATATTAAAAAAGCAATCGGGTTTATGTCTAAGTAACTAAGCATTCTGAAGGAACGTCTATACTTTCAGTTTCTCTCGATCTTGAAATATCGGCAGCGTATTTGCCAGACCTTAATCAATCAGGGCAATGGTCTGTTGACTGATTGATTGAGTTTTCAAACTTCGAAATTACTAGCGCTTCAGCCCATTTCTTGCCAATGGCTTCTTTGTTTTGATTTCCTCACGTTTTATAACGTACAACCCCGCAGCAACAATGACGATCACACCCAAAATAGTCCGGTGATCAGGAACTTCTGATAAAAACAGATAACCAAAAATCACTACCCAGATAATGGGTGTGTATTCCATGGTTGCGATCTTTGAGGCTTCGCCCATCTGATACGCCTGACTCGATAAAACGGACGCCCAAGCGGTAGCCAACCCGGTGACCATAATGAGAAGGCCATCTTGAAAACCTGGCATCGCCCAAGACCTGAATAGAAATTGAACGCTGAGGTTTTCTGATTCGACATTGACGAAACTAAACCCAACGGCCATAAAAAGTCCTGCTACTAAATATACGCTATTGGAATAGAACCCCATTACCGTGGCCTTTGTATTCAATCCCATGGTTCTAACCATTATTTGGGCACAAGAATAAGAGAAAGCAGAAAATACCGGCAAAAGGCTTTGAATACCAAAACCCTCCACACCTGGGTTCAAGATAATGATCACACCGACAAAACCGAGCACGATGCCGCTCATTCACACCTGGGTTCAAGATAATGATCACACCGACAAAACCGAGCACGATGCCGCTCATTCTGCGCAGGCCCAAGGATTCACCCAATATGGGCACACTTAGCAGGGAAATAAAAAAGGGGCCGGTAAAAAACAATGCAGTCGCCACAGCCAATGGCATAGCCACTATCGATAAATAAAAACACATATAGGCGACAAACAGAAATAGGCCCCGTACGATCATTTTCCCGGGGGGCTGGGCTTTCAGGGCCGGTAGATCACCCGAGAGTCCAATCCATACAAAAATTAGGGGTACTGCAACCAGCGCCCGAGCAATCAACAGCTGATGCACTGGATAACCATCACTGATGCCCTTCATGATGACATCCTGAACAGTGAACAGAAGCTTGGACAAGCAAAGGAACAAAACCGATTGGATGATAGGTGCCATATCGCTCAGCCAGAAATTTGGATTGGACTCAATCATGCACTCGCATCAACGAATGCCCATGGTGCGCTACAACAGCGTAGAGTCTAAACCCGTTTTTGGATCCAAAGAAGCCTCATTTTATATTCATTCACTTCCGTTCATGAAAGAACTTGGGAAGACGATTAAAGTAGTTAAAGTTGGGTCCATCGAGCAGAGCAACCGGGGTTCACATCTGGCACCACGAGCCAGCGATTATTTCGTCATTATCGAGCCCTTTAGCTCAATTGGGTATGTTCTCAAAACCTCACTAGCGTTAGAATCGGGCTACGGCGAGCGCGGCTGGTTTGGAGGAAAACAATAAACAAAGAATGGGTTCTTTACTCACTCAAGCGTCGTTATCAACGCGCCCCTAGAAAGCAAAAATACCCGCACACTTTCAGTATAGAAAACACCCCAAACTTATCATTCATGTCTTCGCCCGGTATTCTTATCCTATCTGCTCCATCTGGGGCAGGCAAAACCAGCTTGGCCAAAGCGCTGGTTGATTCCCGGGAAAACGCTCAGCTAACTGTCTCCCATACCACTCGGAAACAGCGCCCAGGGGAAGTTGACGGACAACATTATTTTTTTGTTGAAAAATCTGAATTTGAAACCATGATACAGAGTGATGATTTCATCGAGCATGCCGTGGTCTTCGATCATTATTATGGTACATCAGTGAAATCCATTGACACACTGCTTTCAAATGGGAAGCATGCTATTCTGGACATCGACTGGCAGGGGGCCAGAAATGTTCGAAATAAGTTCCCACAGGCAAAATCATGCTTCATCATGCCTCCGTCGCTACAATCGCTGGAAATGCGTTTGCGGCAACGTCAGCAGGATAGTGAAGCTGTCATTCTTCGACGTATGCGAGACGCAAAAAATGAAATGGGTCATAGAAGTGAATATGATCAAGTTATCGTTAACGATAATTTCGAAGAAGCGCTTAAAGAACTTCAAACTATCTTAAAAAACCTGGACCATGATGACTAATTGTCATTTCCGGCACCCTAGTAGCTCAGTTAATTTTTACATTAGAGGATCATAAAATATGGCACGTATTACCGTTACAGATTGCCTTGAACACGTCGATAATCGATTTCAATTGGTATTGGTCGCGACGAAACGAGCGCGACAACTTATTCTTGGTGCTGAACCCATGGTTGAGCCAGATAACGACAAACCCACAGTTATCGCATTACGTGAAATCGCTGAGGGAAAAGTCACTGCCTCTATTCTTGAGGAAGACACAACTATTTCTGGTTTAGACTTCGATACAAGCGAAGAGCTAAGCGACATGTTTGAAATACCCGGAGAGGACACCAATAGTGAGCAGGCTTCCATTAGCCCGGCGACTGAAGCAACGTCTTAGTAGTTACTATTCTGACGGTGTTACTTCCAACGAGCACACAACACTCGTCGATGATTTAACCCATCAGCTTCGGTCCTATTTGGACGAAGAAGCAATCAGTGATATTTACGATGCTTATCTGTATGGCGCAGAGGCCCACAAGGGCCAAAAGCGCCAAAGCGGGGAAGACTATATCTACCACCCCCTGGCCGTCGCCAAAATCCTGGGTGATCTGCACATGGATAGTCGCACCATTATTGCGGCCATCCTCCACGATGTTGTCGAAGATACGGACACCACACTTGCCCAATTGTCAGCAGAGTTTGGCGACGATGTCGGTGCATTGGTGGATGGTGTCAGCAAGGTTAGCCAACTCGAACTAGAGTCGAAAGAACACGCTGAGGCCGCGTCATTCCACAAGATGTTAATGGCAATGGCGAAGGATATCCGCGTCATTATCATTAAATTGTCTGACCGTCTGCATAATATGCATACGCTATCCCCACTCCAAGAAGACAAAAAGCGACGAATATCAAAACAAACTCTTGAAATTTATGCACCAATCGCTAATCGACTAGGTATGCGTGAGTTCGCTCAGAACCTCGAAGACTTGAGTTTTGAAGTGCTTTATCCCAAACGATTTGGCGCCATAAAGGATCGACTGAAAACGAACAAAAAGGGAAACAAGTCGATCATTGAAGACCTCTGTGTCCTACTTAGAAAAAAGTTTACCCACTTCGACCTAGAAGCCGAAATTCAAGGTAGGAACAAGAGCATTTATAGCATCTACCGCAAGATGCAAAGAAAAAGGCTGATGTTAAGGGACATTCCAGACATCAATGCGATACGCATCGTTACTGAGTCTCGGCATCACTGTTACCAAGCCTTGGGTATCGTACACCAGCTATACAAACCACGCCCTGGTGCCTTTAAGGATTATATTGCGTTACCCAAGGTCAATGGTTATCAATCACTTCATACCATCGTAGTCGGTCCCTTCGGACAGGCCGTGGAGGTACAAATCCGCAGTCAATCCATGCATCGAACCGCTGAAATGGGTGTTGCTTCGCATTGGTTCTATAAAACTGCGACAACAGGTGAACACGCACCACAGCAACTCGCCCAGCAGTGGCTCACTAGTTTTCTTGAAGCTCAGGAACAATCCTCCACTTCGGGGGAGTTTTTAGAACATCTTAAGGCTGACTTATTCCCCGACGAAGTATTCGTTTTTACGCCGAAAGGCGACATCAAAAGACTGCCTAGAGGCTCCACCGCATTAGATTTTGCCTATTCCGTGCATTCGGACATTGGCGATCATTGCATTGGCGCTCGCATCGAAAAAGTCACCGTTCCCTTACACGAGCAACTGAGTAACGGTAATCACGTGGAAATCATTACCTCGCAGTCTGCGCGCCCTACACCTTCTTGGCTGAACTATGCTGTCACCTCGAAAGCCCGAGCCAGAATTAGACACTATCTCAATCAGCAAAAAAACAAGGAGTCCATCTCGTTGGGTAGAAAGCTTCTCCGTGGAGCACTGGGGAAAATGGGCTACCGTCGAATTCGAATTCCGATCGAACACAAAAACACCTTACTCAGACAGCTCCACGTTAGCGAATGGGACGAGCTATTGGGTGATATCGGATTTGGAAAGCGTTTGGCTGTTCTAGTAGCCAAACAGCTCTTGGCAGTCACTGCACAATCTAACAATCGTGATCCCAATGCTGAAGAACACAAGTCCACAGCTTTAACTATCGAGGGGACAGAGCGGCTTCTCGTTACCTATGCAAGTTGCTGTCACCCTATTCCCGACGACGAAATCATTGGGACCACCACTAAGGAAAGAGGTATCGTTATACACAGGGCGCGATGTAACAATTGCAGAAATCTTCTGAAGCACCCCGATAACTACTTTCACCTGAATTGGTCCGATTCAACCGAGGGAAAGTTCCAGGTGCTGTTGAAACTTGATACGCTAAACGAACCCGGTGTGTTAGCTAAGGTCAGTAACGTTATTGCGGAATACGGCTCGAATATTAATAATCTATCCGTTGACGCTAAGCACAATCACACTTCGACCATGTCATTTATCATTGAAGTTGTCGATCGAATCGACTTAGCCAATATCATGCGTCGCTTACATGCCGAAGAAGTCGTCGTCAAACTATCCAGAGGCTAGGAAGTCAATATGTACTCCGTTCTGTTCGTTTGCCTAGGTAATATCTGCCGTTCGCCTACAGCTGAAGGTATTTTTCGTGGACTTGTTGAAAAACAAGGGCTTCAGAAACTCATTCATGCCGACTCAGCAGGAACCGGGGCGTGGCATATTGGCAATGCACCAGACCAACGAGCGCAAGAGACTGCTTTGGCGAGAAATATCGTTCTTGGGGGGTTGAAGGCAAGGCAGGTTGAACTAAGCGATTTTCTGAATTTCAATCTCATTATTGCCATGGACAGCCAAAACCTTGCCAATCTTGATCGATTAGCGGGAGACCATAAAAACAAACTACATCTGATGCTGGATTTCGCGCCAAAACTGGAAACCAGAGACGTCCCTGACCCCTATTATGGGACTGAGACTGAAAATGGTTTCGATGCGGTCTTCGACATGATCGAAACAGCAAGTGTCGGACTACTTAATCACATCAAAAACCACACCAGACTTTGATCTTTATCTCACATCCATCATGAGCGCACCCCTGATATTGGACATCTCTTTGTCGGAACAAACACTTTCCATTTTTCAGGGGAAGAATAGAATCAGAGACTATCTCATATCCACGGGTCAAAACGGGCATGGGCAACGTAACGGTAGCGGTTGTACACCACTCGGGAAACATTGCATCCGAGCAAAAATCGGTGAACACCAACCAGTCAACTCCGTTTTTCGCGGCAGGAGACCAACCGGTGAAATTTACAAAAAGGGCATGCGTGCTGCACAACCCGAGAGGGATTGGATCTTGACTCGTATCCTCTGGTTAAGTGGCTGCGAACCCGGGTTTAACCGACTGGGTTCGGTTGATACCATGCGTCGATACATTTATATCCACGGCGCTCCAGAAGAAGTAGAAATGGGGAGAATAGGGTCTAAAGGCTGTATCCGCATGACGAACACTAACTTACTAGAGCTATTTGATTTAGTCAAACCCCAAACAAAGATTGATATTCATGTCTAATTTGCCTTTAGGCGCATTGATGGTAGATGTGCAGGGGTTAGCGCTTTCAGACCACGAACGCCGATTCCTTTGCTCTCCTAACGTTGGCGCGGTCATCCTGTTTACTCGGAATTTTGAATCCAAGCCCCAAGTTCGAGAGCTGATTCGGGAAATAAAATCACTTCGGACTCCGTCCTTGCTCGTCGCTGTGGATCAGGAAGGTGGTAGAGTGCAGCGCTTCAAGAAGGGGTTTTTTCCCCTGCCACCTATTAGGCAATTTGGTATTCGATACGATGCGGAACCGCAAGAAGCACGATCCTTGACGAGGATCGCCGGGCGGTTGATGGCCGCTGAGCTCGCCGATGTAGGGGTCGATTTCAGCTTTGCACCGGTGCTCGACCAAGCCAATAATACCAGCACAGTCATTGGTGATCGATCGTTCCACGAATCCGCTTCTGTTATCGCGGAACTCGCCGGTGAGTTTGTTAATGGTATGAATAGCGTCGGCATGTCCGCTACGGGAAAACATTTCCCGGGCCATGGCGGTGTAGAAGGCGATTCTCATTTGATGAAACCTATTGATAACCGGTCCTTGATAGAGTTGCGAAACAGCGACCTAGCTCCCTATCAGTTTCTAGCCTCACGGTTAGGGGGGGTGATGACCGCACACGTGTTATTTCCGAAAATCACTGACGAGCTTCCAACATTTTCTTCTTATTGGATTAATCAGGTTTTACGTCAACAGATAGGTTTTAAAGGAGTGGTTTTTAGCGACGACTTATCGATGAAAAGCGCCCACGATGCCGGCACCCCATTACAAAGAACCGCTTTGGCCTTACAAGCTGGGTGTGACATGGCGTTGATCTGCAATGATGCGACTAATGCGGAATTTGTTGCCCAGGAACTGACCGGTGCCCAAACTGCACAATACCGTTTGGAAACCATGCGAATCAAACCCGAGCCACTTCCAGCGGATGATGAAATTGCCCACATGGAAACACAGCTACAACGTATCAGCTAAGCAGGTCAAAACTACTTGATGCCTTGGTAGCTCTGGTGTTTCAGCAACAATGGATAAATAGGGGAAAGCGAGATTTCGTTTTGGTCCGCTTTCCACACCTGCATATCAGCGGATTAAGCTTGGAGGTCAAGCCCTTAGCGAGTATTGACCTATCGTTATTGATGCATATATCACAAGCGATGAAGGATCCGTCATCGGTAAGTGACTAATTCGAAATAGTACCTAAAGTTGTAATGCTCCCGGTCACATAGTTATGATATTTAAACTGCCCACCGGGAGTCCCCAGATAACCATCCAGACTAAATTGTATGTCCGAAAACAGATCCTGAGCTGAAAAGTTCTCACTGTCATAACGTGGGTCTGGCCCCGCATGGGTATGATAGCTTGCCGTTGTGGTGGTACCAGCGGGGGTAATATAAACTGGATGTGGTAACGTGATACTATCTACCGACCCTTGAATTGGCGTTGTACTGGCATAGCTACCATCAGCATTTCGATAGATATATCCACCATGCTCACGATTAATGGCGACTGATGTTGGATTGATTTCATTGAGTATCGACCTTGCTGCCTCATGCTGAGATGCCTGTCGAGCAGCACCATCTGCGCCTCCACTGCCTGAACTCATACCCACACCCAATCCCACTCCAATGGCACCAAACAGGTAGCTGCTCTTTCTCGCTTGCTTCTCTGGCTGTTTGTCCGGGTCTTGTGATTCTTCTTCTGTCGCGTAGAACCGGTTCTTCGAACCAACATCAAATCCAAGAGAGAATACAATTCTATTTTCGGTTTTACTTTCATACAACGGGTTTTCAACCGCCTGGAGCGACACCTGATAACGCTTACCTTGACGATGTGTCTGGTAGGCAAACCGAGTGAATGAGGCCTCGTTGGCCTGCTCTAAATAATCAAAACCAATGCGATGTTTTTTGTAGTGACTTGCAATGGAAAACGCGGATCCGACGTTTTCCTGATTGCGATTCACCTGCATAAACGATACTTCGAGTGCATCCCCCGTAAAACCAAGTCCATAAACCGTTCGATCTTCCAGACCGGCTGATTTGATATGAGTATATGAGAGATCCACAGAGGATCGGGGGTTCAGCGAATGCGAAGCTGATAGGCCGGAGAAGTCAAAAGCTTGATTGTTTCCACCGTGGAACAGAAACGGATCAACATCAGAATAGTGATGTCGTGCTCTCGCCTGAGTTTTACCATATCCGCTGAACGCATCAAGGCGAAGTCTTTATATACGAGGCGCCAAATTGAAAATGTGCCTCATCCTGATGAAAGGCATTTGCAAAATGCCACGCACCGTTAACCGTCCGCTGGTTGTATTGAAACTCGGTGGTAGATACTTCGAATGCATCCCCATCACTGAATCCACGATCAAATGTGTTTCCGATTACTTCTGATGTATAACGAAAGCTACCATAGCGAGAACCGTCGTCAAAAGTCCATTGAGCCTGAACTAGGTTAGTACTTAAAACACTCGCACATATCGCTGCCGCAGTCGCAAGGCATCGCAATCCATCTCTTTCCATTGATTTCACCTCATGTGTGATCTAACTCGTGAATAAATATCTTATCACGACACAATGTCGGATAAAACATACCGACTGGAGGAAAACCGCTCAGCCATGTTTTCATAAATTAGGAGCAATGCTGGTAACAAGAACAGTACCAATAACGTTGCAAACGCCAGACCGAATGCCAAACTAGTTGCCATGGGTATCAAAAATTGAGCTTGCAATGAAGTTTCAAACAGCAGCGGGGTCAAACCGGCAACAGTAGTCAGTGATGTTAACAACACCGCTCTTAGGCGCTGACACGCCGCCTCTATGACCGCTTCTTGCACTTGCACCCCTTTTTCCCGTAGCTGCTTATAAAAGACCACCAAAATGATCGAGTCATTCACCACAATTCCTGACAGTCCAAAAAAACCGAATAGTGAAAGCAGCGTAATGCTCTGGCCCATGATAATGTGTCCAGCAATAGCCCCTACCAAGCCAAATGGAATGATCATCATGACAACCAATGGCCAGCCATAGGAACCAAATACCCACGCTAGAACCAAATAGATTAATGTCAGAGCAATCATGAGCCCCAACTTCATGTCTCCCAGCGTTTCCTGCTGATCGGCCTGCCTCCCTTCGAAGGAGAAGCGCACCCCAAACCGATTTTCGAGCTCAGGTAAAATACTAGTTTCCAGATCACTGCGGATCTTATTGGTATTATTCACCGCAGGGTCGACGCTCCCAACGACCGTGACCGCCAAATCCCCATTGGAGTGCCGTATTGAATCGAATCCTCTTTCAAAAGTAATAGTCGCTAAATTTTCGAGGGTTTCAGAGCCTCCGTCAGGAAGTTGAATATTCAATTCTTCCAATCCAAATAGTGTATTTCTTTCTTGTGCAGGGAGCTGGACAGTCACGTCAACATCATCAGAACCATCTGATATTTCCTGAACCAAATACCCATCATACGCTGCCCGTAACTGACGAGACACATTGTTAACACTTAACCCTAATACCTGAGCGGTAGGAGTCAAACTCAAAACCATTTGTTCTCGGCCATACGGAGCATCATCTCCAATTCCAGACACTCCCGCGATACCAGATAATGTTTGTTGAAGCTGTTCTGCGGCTATCTTTACCTGATGGATGTTATCCCCAGTAATGCGCAAATCGATATCACTTCCCGGAGGGCCACCTCTAGGTTCAACAATCGCGATATTTTCAACACCAGCGACTTCTGGTAGGTTTTCTTCCCACGCTCTAATGATATCTCGATTCCGAGTCTCCCTCTGATCGGGATCCACTAGTTCAAGTCGAATAGAACCATACTGATCCCCAGTTACCCCGCGTCCGTCACCGCCCTCAACCAATCCATGCCTCACAATCACTAAGTCGATAATTTTTTCATCAAATTTTTCCTGTACATCCAAAATAGCCGTTTCCATTTGAGATAAATATTCTTTCACTTTGTCACCAGAGGTACCGGAAACAAAACTCACATTCGCGAATATACGATCCGCTTCCGCTGTGGGGAAAAATTGAAATGCAAGCTTACCTCCCGCAGCCCACCCTGCGATTATCATCAGCATGGCAATGGAAATCGCCAACGTTGCCCATCGAAAAGACACCGCCTGCACTAAAATAGGACGAAAATAGCCATCTTTAAACCGCTGAAAGCCACGATCAAGTTTCTGGCGAACTGGGCTAGGAGAATACCGCCCCATTTTCCTGAAAGAGTGGGTCAAGTGGCCCGGCATGATTAGAAAGCATTCGACCAGCGATGCCAAAATCACGCAAATCACCACGACTGGAATCGCTCGCAGAATGGTTCCCATAATTCCACCGATTAACAAAAGCGGCATAAAAGCGGCAATGGTGGTCAAGGAAGACGAGAACACAGGGCCTAACATTCTTTTCGCTGCTCCTTGGGCTGCCATCATATGATCATCTCCTTGCTCATACCTGGCCATAGCGTCTTCACCTACCACAATCGCATCATCCACGATGATTCCCAAGGCCATGATTAATCCAAACAGGCTAACCATGTTGATTGAACCACCCAAGAAATAGAGTATCGCCAGAGCAGCCATGAAAGAAACCGGAATACCCACTGACACCCACCACGCTACTCTGGCATTCATAAAAAGGAATAGAATTAGAATAACGAGTAACAACCCCCCCAGTCCGTTTTTGACAAGAAGATTGATTCGCCCCTCTAGCAGTTTCCATCTTTCATTAAACGGCGTTAACACTACACCATCAGGGAGATTCGTATCCGCTTGCGCTAACCATTCATGGAAAACCTTTGCGGCCTTCAAGCTATCGCTACTTTCCGATCTATTGAGAGATAGTTCCACAGCGGGGCGGCCTTGGTAATAAATTGACGTTTGGCCTTCTTTTGGCTTCCTCTCAATCGTTGCAATGTCCCCGAGGGTTACTAGCCGCCCTTGGGGTTCCGAAACAATTGGAAGTGATTCAAACTCAAGTCCAGTTTCTCTTCTTTCACTGAACCTAAGTTGCCGGGAAGTTGTTGAACGTCCGATAACACCAACGGGAGCATCCCTTGATTTGGCAGAAATGCGTTCCCCTATTTGATTCAGCGATAAACCCAGTTCCCGCAACTGACGAGAAGATACTTCGATGGATATTTCCTCTTCAGGCAAACCATTGATAAAAATCTTCGCAATACCCCGATCCAGAAGCTCCTGTTCGAAGCGATAAACTAATCCTCGAATCTCATTAACATCCTTGGGGCCACTTACCAGCAATCGAGCGACGCTTTCGTATCGTGTGGCTTTTGTCACTTCTGGCAAATCTGCGCCGCTCGGCAGATTTCGCACCCGATCAACCCTTTGTTTCACTTGATCCACCGCTAACCCCATATTCGTTCCCTCTTCGAATTCCAAAGAAATCGAAGAAATTCCTTCTGCTGAGGTTGATGTCATTTGCTTGACAAAATCGACGTCCTGCAACTCTTGCTCTAACGAAGTGGTGATAAGGGACTCAACATCCTCGGAACTTGCACCACTCCAGCTAACAAACACACTGACGTAGTCGACATTGAAACTCGGGAAAAACTGAGTATTGAGTTGTTTAATCCCCCAAAAACCAGCCATGAACATCATGACCATTAACAGATTTGCAGCAACTGGATGCTGACTAAATATCCCAATTAGTCCATTAGGCTTTGCGTTGTTCATGATGGGTCGTTTATTCCATCAATTTCCACACTCATCCCCTCAGAGGCCTGGGGCAGTCTTGAAGTAAGAATCCATTCCCCAGCACGAAAAGAACTACCATCGATCAACAGCTGCTGTTCACTTCCAATTTGCCGTTTCCCTAAGCGTGAAACCTTTTTACCCTTAAGTATGTTTTCCTCAATAACATACACCTTATCGCTACCGTATAAAGCATCAATAGGAAGCGATATTGTGTTTGCAAGCGGAGGGAGTTCTATACTGACCTCAACGGTTTGCCCAAGCGGGGCTCCAGTCTCAGTAGGTAATGTAAAGAATGCGTCAATTCCCCCTTGTCCCTTGGCAATCTGGCCAGATAAGCGGTTTGGCGTAACATCGACCAAGTTTCCGTTAATCATCGTTTTAGCCCGAGTGCTTTTCGCTGTTAGCAAATCGGATTGAATGGTCTCAATGTATTGATTAGGGATTTGTGCCCGAATCTCTAATTCTTTTTCTTTATAGAGTCTAAATAGCGGATTGCCTTTGTTAACACGATCTCCAATGGAAACCATGGCTTGGCTAATCTTTCCATCAAAGGGCGCCTTTATCTTGGTGCGCTGTAAATCCCGTTGGCTGCGAATTAAGGTCGCTTGCGCTTTCAATAGCCTTGCCTCAAGCTGTTGCTGTCTCGATGCAAACTCAGCGACGCTTCTTTTTCTTTGGTTCAGCGCTAACAGTTGCTGCTGCTCTATTTGCAACGCATTATCAAGTGTTGCCTCTGAGCCTGCTTGAGTTTTAGCAAGCTTTCTCGCACGCTTTACCGATTTACGACCGATTTCTAATAGCGCTTTCTCTTGCACCAACGCACTTTGATCATATCTATGTTTGATTTTATCGCTGGCGATCAAAGCTTCCACTTCAGCAAGTTCAGCTTGTCTCTGCTGGATTGCAAGCACCGTATCTCCATCATCCAGCGTCATTAACGTTTGACCTTTTACGACAGAATGGCCTTCTTGAACCAAGACAGTCACCACATCCGCCTCTAAGGCGGCACTGAGCGTTGAAAGCGAGGATGTCTCAACCTGTCCAAAGAGCTTGAGGGTGGGCGACAACGCTGCGAAATTTACTTCCTGCGCTTTTACCACAGGGACATTGACCGCGAGCGTCAGTGGTTCCGGTACTGATTTGGTTGACTTCAAGTACTGAAAAGACAGAACACCTACCGCCAATGCCGCGATAGGCAACACAACTTTTAAAGCACGCATATTGTGAGTTCAGACAAATATTTCAAATGGAATATTATAGTGGATCCAGACTTCCAAGCCTTGGCATCATGAAACTTTATCGTAACAGTATGTAACGAAATTATCCAACCAAGGCGCGCCGAGACCTCGAAACGCAACCCTAATTTTCCCGTCTTCGTTTCCCATCTCGCCAGCGCCTCTGGTGACTGGCCACGTATCCATTCGCAGTCAGTTTATTTTGGTTTTTCGGGCTCGACTTTGGACACAAACATGCGTCGGCTGGTAAAGTACCTTTCGTATTCGACTTTGGCCAAGGCGCCATTTTTGCCAAACTGAATTTTCACCATACACTCCCTGATTGGCGTGAACTCAATCGTAGCGATAAATGACTATACAGCAGTATCTGGAAAAATATAGAAGTCAAGCCACTATTGTTTTGGTGGGGCCGCTTTATCAGCCTCATGACAGTTGGGAGCGCTTCGATGAACCAGTGATTTTCGTCGACGGGGGCGCCCATTTTCGTCGTGATAAAGAAGGGTACACCCTCGGTGATGGCGATTCTTACCACGACATTCTCGATACTTCTTTGAATTGCGAAAAAGACTTTTCCGATCTAGCGTTTGCCCTAAATCATCTCAGCCCTAATTTCACCCATGTTACTTTGCTCGGGTTCCTTGGCGGTAGACGAGATCACGAATTTTTCAATTTCGGCGAAGTACAGAAATTTATCCAAAGTCATTCACCGAGAACAACTGTGCTATTCGATAAAGACGTGGTGGCTTTTTCTGCGGGAGAATGGGAATTCGACGTTTCCGGTCTATTTAGCTTGGGAGCTCTGGAAACGACCTCATTTGTCATGACCGGAGAATGCAAATATCAAGTCCCGGAACCGACGAAACTGCCACCGCTGAGCTCTCTTGGCCTTAGTAATTTCGGACACGGGACTATTAAAATCAACTGCGCCGGACCGATGTTGCTTTTCATCAATATCGATGACAGCCCTCTGCAACACCTCGTTAACGAAGAAAAAGCGAAGGGAAAATAGGCGCTAACACACCGTCTGCCCTTATAAACAAGGTATGCCTATCAATCAGCATTTCGGGTCTGATTTTTAGCGACGTATTTTCAATGCACAACCATTATGCTGAGGTCTCAATGGGGGAAGCACAAGATTAATTGCGCCATAACCCGAAATAACAACGACTTCCACTTTAAGATGTGGGAATATTCATTATCCTAATTTTCTATTCTCATTTCGATGTCTGATCTGTTTGATTTTAAGCCACAATCCAAGAGCTATGCTGTAATGGGTAATCCCATAAGCCACAGCAAATCCCCAACAATTCACTCTTTGTTCGCTCAGCAATGTGACATCAGTCTCCAATACGATCGAGTGCAAGTTGATATTGGCGGTTTTGAACAAGCAGTGAGCCATTTTCAGGCCCATGATGGTGCGGGCCTGAACATCACCGTGCCATTTAAAGTGGATGCTTGGCAATTGTGCGAAAAACCTAACAACCGGCTAAGCAGTCGGGCGTACTTGGCACAATCCGTTAATACCCTAAAATTTGAATCAGATGGCTCCATTTATGGTGACAATACCGATGGTTTTGGAATGGTGCACGACATACAACATAATATCGGCTATTCTTTGAGTAACAAAAACGTTCTTATTATTGGTGCAGGAGGCGCTGTTCGAGGTGTTCTTGGCCCATTGCTTGAGTGTCTGCCGCGGTCTGTCACCATCGCAAATAGAACTTCATCAAAAGCCCACGAGCTCGCAGAACAATTTGATAATCCGCTACTGACCCCAACCAGCCTGACAAAAACAAACCCAGATGGATATGACCTCATTATTAACGGATCCGCAGCCAGTTTAAGCAATGAGTTACCCGGCATCGAGTCTCACTGTGTGCATTCTGAAACAGTGATCTATGACATGATGTATGCAAGCCAGCCCACCCTATTCATGAAATGGTCCTTGTCCCACGGAGCAATTCGCGCATTCGATGGCTTGGGAATGCTGGTGGAACAAGCCGCGGAGGCATTTTTCGTCTGGCACAATCAACGGCCCGATACAAAATCTGTGATTGAGTTACTAAGAAAACGTTGAGTTCATCATAAGTGTTAGCTAATTCGCCCTGAGTATTTTCCATTCTAGCTCTGTCTCAGGACAGATCAATCGACCGTTAGTCATGCCTAGGAACTTCAAGAACACCCTAGTAATAGCCATCTCTTCTCGGGCACTGTTCGACCTTGAAGAGAGTCACGCTGTCTATATTGACCAAGGTATCGAAGCATATTGCCAATACCAGATCGATCATGAGAATGAGGCCCTTAAACCCGGAGTGGCTTTTCCAATGGTCCAGAAGTTTTTATCGTTGAATGCTGGGAGTAGCCAACATATCGAAATTGTTCTCATTTCTAGGAATAGTGCAGATACCGGCTTGCGGGTATTCAACTCCATTGAACACTATGGTTTGGACATCAGCCGGGCAGCATTCACTGGTGGTCAGTCACCTTATCAATACGTTAAACCTTTTGGCGCCGACCTCTTTCTTTCTGCGGACCCACTTGACGTTCGACAAGCGCTGGATTCTGGCGCTGCTGCAGCCACGATTCTTCCATCTCATGTTGAACAAACTCAGACTGATCAGCTCAAAATCGCCTTCGACGGCGACGCAGTATTGTTTTCTGACGAAGCGGAGCAGATATATCAGCAACAAGGACTAAAAGCCTTTAGTGAAAAGGAAAAAGCGTCCGCTGATCGCCCTCTGCCGGGAGGCCCTTTTAAAAATATTCTGGGAGCATTACATCGTATCCAGTCCACTTATCCTTTTGATAACTCGCCGATTCGAACGGCCTTAATCACAGCAAGGGGAGCACCTGCTCATGAGCGGGTTATCAAAACCCTCCGTGCTTGGGATATTCGAATTGATGAGAGTTATTTCTTAGGGGGCATGGATAAAGGGCAGTTTTTATGCACGTTTGGAGCAGATATCTTTTTCGATGATCAACAAACACACTGTGAATCCGCTAGACAACATGTTCCTACCGGGCACGTCCCCTCCGGGGTTGCGAATAGTTGACTATCTTAAGGAAGAATGTGCTCACCTTCATAGAGTGATTCCAGGGATTCTCGTTCTTTGACGATGTGGAACGTCCTGTCATCCACCATTACTTCTGCCGGCCTCGGTCGAGCATTGTAGTTTGAACTCATAACCGCAGCGTATGCACCCGATGTTCGTACCGCTAATAGATCACCTTCCTCTACTCTCAATGTACGTTCCTTGCCAAGGAAGTCTGCGCTTTCACATACGGGTCCGACCACATCATAAACTTTTTCTGTCTCACTACTCCCTCGATTCACTTCGATAATTTTCTGATAAGCTTGATAAAGGGCGGGCCTTATAAGGTCATTCATTCCCGCATCCACCACACAAAAATTGGATAACTCACCTTCTTTAATATAGTTTACTGCAGTAAGAAGTACGCCAGCATTCCCCACAATGGCTCGACCCGGCTCGATGGTAACCGGAAGATTTCGACCACGGCTTTTTAGTCGTTCACGGAGAGTAGCCCAATATTGCTTTGGACTGGGTGGCTCTTCACTATGGTAGCGAACACCTAGCCCACCACCGAAATCAATGTGGTCGATGATAATGTCTCGGCTTTCTAACATATCGACGAAGTCCAATATGCGATCCAGTGCATCTCTATAGGGTTCCAGCTCGGTTAGCTGGGAGCCGATATGACAAGCCACCCCACTAATGTGAATGTGCTCATCTGTTGATGCCTGCTCATAGATCTTCATCGCCCGTTCTGGTGTTAATCCAAACTTATTGCCTCTCAGCCCAGTTGAAATGTATGGGTGCGTTTTTGCATCTACGTCCGGGTTAATCCTGACCGAAATAGCAGCTGTTTTGTTTAGCGATTCCGCGATTTTGCTAATTCGCTGTAATTCACCTTCGGATTCAATATTGAAACAATCAATATCATGCTCCAACGCTTCACGGATCTCCCACTCCAACTTTCCTACACCGGAAAATATGGTTTTACCCGGATCACCGCCAGCTTTGATCACTCTTCTTAGCTCACCACCAGAAACGATGTCGAACCCTGACCCCAAACGCGCTAATAAATTCAACACCGCTAGGTTACTATTGGCCTTCACCGCATAACAAATACGATGTGGATAGTTCTCGAATGCATCATTAAATGCATGCCAATGCCGCTCGAGCGTCGCCCGGGAATAGACATAGCAAGGCGTGCCTACGCGTTCGGCAATCGATTTAAGTGACACCTGTTCAGCGAACAGTTCATCGTTTTCGTATTCAAAATGATCCATCCAGTGATATCCAGAGGCTAATTTATTGAGATAAGGAAAAGCTCACTTTTCCAAAAGAAATAGAGGGGAGGGGCTAACCTTTACGACGATTAGCATCCACGAGTGGAGCGATTAATCTTATTAATATTGTAGGCTTGCCCTAGAAAAGGTTGCCCTTCATAGCACATTATTTTGTCTGTTATGAAAGGCAACGACACCAAAACCCCCGGGGAGGCTTGGCTTATCCTCGGATTCGTTTCACGACGATCTAGCGCTTGCTAGCCAGAATTAGAACCGCTACGAATCTGCGGAACCGTCTTCTTCGCTTTTTTCCGTTTCAGCAGGTATGTATAACGCTCCTTTTTGGCCACAGGCAGACAGCAGAATCAAACTCGATAACAAGATGAATACTATTTTTTTCATTGAATTTTCTTAACCTTATGCGGTTTTTTCTCAAGCGATGAATTTTAGCTTGCTTTGACAAATCTTGCAGCGAGTATTTTTGCTGCTTGGGACGCTGCCCACACTACCTGCTTAGGCGCTGTTCCCCCAAAGTGATCCCGTGCATTTACCGAACCTTCTAGCGTTAGTACTTCATAAACATCTTGTTCAATGTCAGTACTAAAGTCTCTGAGTTTTCCCAAGGCGATGTTTTCCAACTGCATTTCCTGCTCCACCGCATACCCAACCACCTTACCCACCACTTCATGTGCATCTCTGAACGGAACGGACTTTCTAACCAAATAGTCAGCCAAATCAGTCGCGGTAGAATATCCCTTATTCGCAGCCTCTCTCATCTTCTTCCGATTCGCCTTTATTCCTGGAACCATCGCCTCAAATACCTGCAAGCAAATCGACAGTGTGTCGACGGTGTCGAACAAGGGTTCTTTGTCTTCCTGATTATCCCTATTGTAGGCCAATGGCTGACCTTTCATTAACATCAGTAGTGACATGAGGTTTCCCGTTACCCTGCCACATTTTCCTCTGGTCAATTCAGCTACATCGGGATTCTTTTTCTGTGGCATGATGCTCGACCCAGTACAAAAGCCATCACCAAGATCCACAAAATTAAATCCATCCGACGTCCACAAAACCAGTTCTTCGGACATTCTCGAAAGATGGATCATTAACAATGAAGCATGGGCATTGAATTCTAAGATAAAGTCTCGGTCGGACACAGCATCCAGTGAATTCTTGGCAACTTCAGTAAAGCCTAGTTCATCTGCGGTCATCTGCCGATCAATGTCGTAGCTGGTCCCAGCCAAGGCTGCGCTCCCCAACGGTGAAGAATTTACCCGCTTTCGACACTCGGATATCCGACTGTAATCCCTGTCCACCATTTCATTCCACGCCAGTAGGTGGTGTCCGAACGTCACCGGTTGCGCGGATTGCATATGAGTGTAGCCGGGCATAATAGTGTCAGCCTCTTGGGCTGCTAGCTTCACGAGTTCTTGTTGGACGTTGGTAATTAGTATCAACAATGAATCGATTTCTTCCCTTAGATATAAACGCATATCCGTGGCTATTTGGTCATTTCGCGACCGTCCCGTGTGCAACTTTTTCCCCGCATCTCCTATCCTTTGGGTCAAGTTTGCTTCGATATTCATGTGAATATCTTCATATGATTCATTCCATTCAAAACGCCCCTGCTCGATGTCTTCCTGAATATCAATCAACCCCTGTTCGATGTCTCTGAATTCATCATCACTCAGTATCTTCTGCGAACATAACATTCTGGCATGTGCAATCGATCCAGCAATATCGTATTTGTATAAACGCCAATCGAACCCAATCGAGGCAGAGTACGTTTCCATCAGATCGTTGGTAGACGTGGAAAAACGGCCACCCCAGAGTTTTTTTTGTTTCATTGGAGATAGTGTGTAACGATTAATTTGGATATATAGGCAGCCCAATTGGGTATACAAGAAACAGAATTTCTATCCACCCCCTATATCTACCGCCTATCTGAAATAGTTGAAACGTCTTGCTGAGATAGTTTATCCTCTTTATCAGTTAGTGAAAACTAACTTTTCCATTGGGTCTATATCCCCCTTCAACAGACACCCCATTCTGTTTGACTCAATGGATTTTTCACCCCCTGCAATCGCAGGGGGTTTTTTATTTCTACTCGGTTATGGGCACTTTACCTCAGAGGTTCCCTAGGCATACCTGTCTAAGTTCGTCCTTGTTAAAGAAGCACACCTGCTCATACCGTGATTAGCTGCCTTGCTTGTTTAGAAATGCAATGATATCAGCGGATTCTGGCATCCAGCTAGCCTTGTTATTTTCGTCTTCGTAATACAGGACAGGCACCACTGAGCGGTTTGTCGCCATTACTAATTGTTTTTCATGTTCAGGGTCTTCCCAGATGTTTCTTACATCCACCTCAAGCCCGAGCTTTTCAATTGCACCCATGACCAAAGAGCAGTAGTAGCATCCGTGGCGCATATATATGGCGAGTTTTTGTGTTTTCAATGTTATTTCTCCACACAGCGATCAATGTAGCGCTGCGTATTGTGGTTTCAATTATCTTTACTTTGTTGGCAATGAAAGGCAACGAGATTACCCAGAAGCATTGCTACCCAAGAACATCTCCTCCAGGCCGTTCACCCTTCAAGACACCAGAAAGGATTAGATCAAAAACAGTGTCGTAGAAAAGGGCGGATTATTTCATATTTTCGATCCATTTTCAGAAACACCGATAATTTTCTACGAAAGACTCACTTGCCAGACGACATGTTTTTCAGGTCGATTCGCTAACAACATCGTCTATCCCTTATAATATCTATCAGACCACTTTTGAGGCACTGCTTGGTATGGAAAATTATCACCTTTACTGTTTCGCCCAATCTGGAAACGGTAGTGTAATCTGAGGTCTGTAATTTAGCTTTCTATTGCAGCTTCGCTATTGGCTTAGGCGAAGTGAGCGTAGCGAACGAAGCCAAAGCCGGTTTTTCTGGATTAGGTGTTGAATGTTGAGCCATCAAGTCGTTCCATGTTTGTGACTTAAGCAAATGTGGAGGCAACCCAATGAC